>Ga0315280_10000141_pt1 | contig 133268 bp, 112 predicted proteins | sample YL17G06_40_MG_FD_203697 | JGI IMG/M metagenome (GOLD analysis project Ga0315280, IMG submission 203697) | Sediment microbial communities from Yellowstone Lake, YNP, Wyoming, USA - YL17G06_40 | ecosystem: Environmental > Aquatic > Freshwater > Lake > Sediment | place: USA: Wyoming | collected... | reverse complement strand
AAAAAGAGCTCAATTTAGCCATGGGAAGTGAGTTCCTGGGCCACTTAAGCGAATCTCCTCTCATGGAAAAAGAACTATTCTCTGGTCAGTCCAGGTTTTTTTGGGTGAAGTTGCGGAATCGCTGGACCAGAAGATCCCTCCTTGACAACGTCTTCGCTCCCGCCTATATTTGGACGGAGGTTCGGGCGAGAGATAAAAAAAGAGGAGGCTTGCTTCCATGGAAAAAACAGAGGTGCTGAAAGACGGCAAAAAAGTGCTGATCAGGTCATTGACTCAAAAAGACCTGGATAAGCTGATGCAATTCTATCGTTCCCTCCCGCCGGAAGACAGGAAATACCTCAGGGTTGACGTGACGAACCGTGATGTTGTCGCCCAAAGAATCAAGCACACCGAGCAGGCCAAGGCCATCCGGATCGTCGCTCTTTATAAAGACAAGATTGTAGCCGATGGCGCCCTCGAGCTCAGCGGTGAAGAATCGCGGAAACACCAGGGCGAAATCCGGGTGATAGTCTCCCGGCCCTTCCGGAGGCGGGGTCTGGGGACGGTCATGATGCGGGAGCTCTACTTTTTAGCCGCCGAAAAAAACATCGAAAAAGTCATAGCCAAGATGATGAGACCGCAGACAGCGGCCCGGACTATCTGCCGCAAGCTCGGGTTCAAGGAGGAACATCTTCTCCCCGACTATGTCAAGGACCTCTCAGGAAAGCCTCAGGACTTGGTCATCATGACCTGCGACCTGCCTGATATGTGGAAAGAGCTGGATTCTTTTTACAGTGACTCCGACTGGGAGCGCTGCCGTTAAAGATAGCCAACAAGCAAAGTCTTGAAAAGAATCAAGACTCTCCTTTTCATCCTGCTTCTTTTCTTTGCGTCCGTCTCTGCCCGAGAGCGTCTCAAGATCGGGCTCGTGCTGAGCGGAGGCGGGGCTAAGGGACTCGCGCATATCCCTGTGCTTAACTTGCTAGACAAACTCGACATCCCGATCGACTATATCGCCGGCACAAGCGCAGGCGGAATCCTAGGGGCTTTGTACGCCCGGGGATATAGCGGCGCGGACCTGGAAAAAATTGCCGCCGAGATCTCTTGGAGAGATATATTCAGCGACCGGCCCCCGCGGTCTTATCTGCCTTTTTTTGAAAAAAAATTGGATGGCCGCTACCAGCTTGAATTTGTCTTGAGAAAAGGGTTACCTTCTGTCCCGAGAGGGCTGATTTTCGGGGAGAAGTTCCACCTGCTTTTTTCGCGGCTGACTTTTCCGTTTCCCGCAGATGCCGATTTTGGCGAGCTCCCGATTCCCTTCCGCTGCGTCGCCGTCGACCTGGTTACCGGCCAAGAGGTTATCCTCAGGAGCGGATCCTTGCCCCGGGCCATGCGCGCCACGATGGCCATCCCGACAATCTTCAGCCCAGTTGATTGGGATGATTATCTGCTCGTCGACGGCGGAATCCTGGACAATCTTCCGGTCGACGTTGTCAAGGACATGGGCGCGGATATTGTCATCGCCGTCGACCTGGGAGCCCCGCTCTACTCCAAGAAGGAGCTGAAGTCTGCCAACAAAATCCTTTCTCAAACCTTGCGGGTCGTTGAGGCCAATCAAAAAGAAAAGACGAGAGAACTGATCGATATTTTAATCCATCCTGATATGAAGGGGTTGGGGAGCATGGATTTTTTCTTTCCTGAAAGACTGGCCCGGATCAAAGAGCAGGGTCAGATCGCCGCCGAAAAGAGCCGTCCGCTCCTCGAAGCCATCAAGGAAAAATATGGGCTGAGCCGGTCAAGAGAGTTGGACGGGAAATTGTGGCCTCAAGGCCGGTCGGCGATCATCCGGCAACAGGGGAACATCATCCTCGACCGGGTCACGATCATGGGAAACCAGAGACTATCTGCCTCTTTCATCTCCCGTTTGTTCAGACTCAAACAGGGTGATCCCGTGGACGGGACAAAGATCAGCCAGCAGATCATGAAACTCTATTCTCTCGGATATTTCGAAAATATCAGCTACGATGTCTATCCGGCCGGGGACAACAAGATCAACGTGCTTCTGAATGTCAAGGAGCTCCCCCGCGGCAAGTTCAAGGTCGGTCTACGGTATGACAATTTCCGCGAATTGGTCGGCGCAGCCGGGGTTTATTCTACAAATCTTCTCTTTCCGGGCCTGCGGCTTGAAAACGAGCTCGAAGCCGGAGGTCTAACGCGGCTTCTCTCTAAAATCTCTTATCCTTCTAAAACGTTGAATTTTCCCCTCTATCCTTTTTTCCAGCTGGGCTATAAGAGCATTCCCACCCGCCTGTACGACGGAGAAGGGAACCTGATTATAAAATTTGAGGATAGATCCTGGACCTTCGGAGCGGGGTTTGGTTTTCTTCTGAGAAAGAGGGTAAACGTAGAAATTGCTTACGAGCAAGAGAAGATGAGCGTCAAGCCGGATGGAACCTTGCCTGACCCGGCGTTTCTCCCAGGACTGAAAACCAGCCTCAGGCGAATCGCTGCAACGGCCACTCTTGACACTTTGGACAGCGTTTGGACGCCGAGCCGAGGCTTCTTCTTCCGGGCCAACTATGAAGGAAGCTACAATTTATTTGGGTCCGATCTGCCTTACGAACTCGTGGAAGCTTCGTTAGACATCTACAAGACCTTCTCTCAAAAACACATCCTGCGCTTCTATGGCTATTGGGGAGATTCCTCGAATGAGACGCCTTTTTATAAATGGCTTAATCAGGGACGACCCGAGTCTTTTATCGGAATGAACTATGATCAGTTGCTGGGCAATCAGATGAAGATCTTGCGGGGCGAATACAAGTACAAGCTGAACGACTTCGTCTATTTCAAAGCCGCCGGAAATGTGGCCTTCGATTTCGAGCAGCGCTGGCCGGCCGAGACCTATTCGCCGGATTTGCTTTGGGGTGTCGGAGCGGGAGTCCAAATCGCCTCGCCGGCAGGCCCGCTGGAGTTGATCTATGGGGTGGGGAGCAAAAGCCTTTCCACGCCCAAATCCAGTCAGGGGGTGGTCTATCTCGCGCTCGGGGTCAGGCTTTGAGGATTCGGACCATTCGTCTTCAGGTTTAACGCGCCGCCCGCAATTAGGGTCAAGGCCCGCTCAAGAAAATCCCTATCCACAGACGGCAGATAACTTTCCGTCTTCCATCCTGACCACCCGGTCGGCGCAGTCCACAAGGCGAAGGTCGTGGCTGGCGACGATCACGCACCCTTGCTCGAATTTCGCGTAGTCGTGCAGCAGCCGGATGATGTCAAAGCCCTGCTTCGATTCCAGGCTTCCCGTCGGCTCATCAGCGAGGATAAGGCCGGCACCGTTAGCGATGGCCCGGGCGATGGCGACTCTTTGCTTTTCTCCTTGGCTAAGGGATAAAGGAAATTTTTGGGCAAGGTGTTCGATATGGAACAGCTTTAAAAGGCTCCCGGCCCGTCTTCGGGCTTCATGTTTCGATTTTCTTGTGAACCGGAGGACAACCTCCACATTTTCTGATACGGTCAAGGATTCGATGAGCAGAAACGTTTGAAAAATGAACCCGACCCGATTGGCCCGGAGATCTTGAAGTTTTGCCGCCGAATAGCTTTCGATTTTCTTCCCGAAAAGCAGGACACGACCGGACGTCGGTTTGAGGAGGCCCGCGGCCAGGGCCAGCAAAGTCGTCTTACCGCTTCCGCTCGGCCCCAAGAGCAGAAGGAGTTCTCCTCTTCGGGCCTCGAGAGTAACAGCCTGCACGGCGATCGTCCCGCCTTCGTTGCTGTTGAATACCTTGGAGACATTGTCGAGCCGAACCACCGGGGCCATGGGTTCAATCGTGTTCATCGGAAGACCTCCAGCAGATAGATCCGTCTGAGCTTTTGGATGGAAATCGACGAACTGATCAGACTCATGCAAGCCACCGCGGCAACCACGCCCAGGATTTGCCCGGGCGTTGATTTTGTGCTGATTTCGGGCGAAAGCTTTTCGATCAAGGAGACCAAGGGAAAGAAGACAAGGATCCCTACCAGGCTTGCGGCGGATGAGATGAGCAGGGCCTGGACGACGATGATCCGCCGGAGGAATCCCTTGGGCGACCCTAGAGTTTTCAGGATGGCATAATCCTTTCTTCTTTCCAGAATGTTCACGGACAGGAGAAGGCTTAAGATCACGGTTAGGACGACGGCACCGATGGCGGCCACAGTATAGAGGAGAGGGAGAAAACCCGATTTCATCTCTTGAATGTTGTTCTCTAAAAAAGTGGCGTAGTCATACACGGCCAGGCCGGGCAGGGCCTCCTGAATCCTGCTGGCGACCTTCCCGAGCTGATTCTTAGTCTCGGCAGAAACCATGAAGCCGCTGACGATGCCGGGAAATCCAACGATTTTTTGGGCCAAGGCCAGAGTGACAAAAGCGTATTGGATGACGAAGGCATTGGTTCCTGTGCTTATACCGACAACCTTGAGGGATCGACCCTGGAGGTCGACCGATTCGCCCACCCGGAACTTGAATTTCCTGGCGAAGGCATGGTCAAGGACGATTTCATCGTCCCTGCGCACAGTGCGGCCTTCCAAGATCTTGGGAGGCCCTCCCCGGCCCTTCTCCGGATCGAACCCGGTTAAGAACACGGTCCTGACCCTGCTTCCCTTTCTGATCGTGGTCAGGAGCAGCAGGACCGGCGAAGCGGATTCGACGCCCGGGATTCTGAGGATTGTCTCCCGGCAAGTCAGAGAGACAAGGGATGAACCCCGAAGGATATTGGTCACGTTGCGCTGGAGGACCCAGAAGTCGGTTGTATTTTGGCGGATATATTCTACGGAGCCGTCGGCGACACCCCGGTAGACCGCCAATAAAAAGAACATCAGAACAACGCAGAGGGCGACCCCGCCGATCGTGAGGACGAGCCTCAAGGGCTGGCTTCGCAGAGTTCGGATGGCGTATGTTTCCATGGCTGGGATTCTCCTTTTTTAAAACATTGGAACTTCCTTAAGCAGCTTGCCGCGAATATTTTCAAAGATTCTATCGAGGCTGGGTCCGGTGATGGTCAGCCCATGATTCTTGAGGCCGACGGCCGTTTGGGCGGGATTCTTCGTCTGCTTGAGGAGGCTGGTTACTTCTTCGGCGAGCTCTCGCGTCCCGCAGGGAAAATTCTGCCGCGTGCAGGGCACGCTGTTCATCCAGGCGTGGACATGGACGATGGCGCCGACATCCGGAAAGGTCCGGTAGATCAACTCGTGCTCGACGGCATCCACCGAGACTCTGGCTCTCGGATCATAGACGGGAGGAACGCTCACCAGGGCCTTACCCTGAGCATAGTCAAAGCCTTTAACGAGCAGGACATCCTTTCCGACCTGGCTAATCTGAGCCTTATTGATACCGCGGGCCGTCATCCAGAAGGTTGTCTGACCCAGTTCGTCGATATGCTCCCGTGTGCTGAGATTTCCATAGCTGAGCCCTTTCATTTCAAAAAGCTTGTACAGCTGCTGGATGAGCTCTTCGGAGAGCACTTGGCGGAGAGGAAACGGTGCCGGCAGAACGCCCAGTCTGTCCAGCTCTTGTCCGTATTCCCTCAGTTTCTCGACGGCCGGAGAGGGCTTCCAGTAGCGGGGCGGCAAGTCTTCAAAAAACTGGTTTCCGATGGCGAAGTGGGCTCCGGCGATCGGGATAAAGCGCCGGTAGACGTCTTCTGGGTCGAAAGGCTGGTTGTAGAAGCCCGCCTCCGGCGTGGTGAAGTAGACTTCGGACTTTGGCTCAGCCGCCGCCGGCTGGTGCCCGTTTCGGGGTACGGCGCAGATAACCATGTTCGAAAGCGAGCGGACAAGAGTGGAGTAGCAGAGCGAGCGCAGATTGCCCCCGGGATTGTCTACGGCGACAATCGAAAAGACGAAAATCGATTGAGCCTTCCGGCGGAAGAATTGAGGAGATTCTGTGTCCGTCAGGTTGAGGACGAACTGAATCCCGTTTTCCGCGGATGAGAGCTCGTGACCGTGTTGGAGACAGGTATGCACAAGTGCCTCGGCGATAGAGTCTCTCAACGAGTCAGAATCGTTTTTAATGATGGTAAACTTCATGGCTGTCCTCCTTTCCCTGAATGGATTTTTCAATAACGTCCCGGCCGATCATATCGCTGAAACTTTCCGCCCGCCGGATGAGGCGATGCGTTTTTCCGTTGGCCGCGATGATCGCCGGATGGGGAAACCCAAACGAAGATTCCAGGGCGGTGAAGTAGGCCCCGCTGTCCATAACGGCCAGGACTTCGCCCGGAGCCACCTTGGGCATAAGTTTGTTGAGATAAACGGTATCGGCCGCAAAACACGCCGGCCCGCTTATGGTGACTTTTTCTGTGCGCGGCCTGCGGACGTCGTTGGCCAAAAGGACCTCGTGATATTCATAGAATGTCGGCAGCGTAACCGTGCCCAACCCGCCGTCCGTGATAAGCCATTTCCTTACGCCCGGCCGGTCTTTGACCCGGTGGACGGTGAGAAGAAGGAGCTGGTTAGCGCTGACGATGCTCCGGCCGGGTTCAAAGAGGAGTTCCGGAAGCCCGGAGTCGGGGAAATAAGTCATGATCGCGCTGCCTATGGCCCTGGCAAAATCCTCAAAAGAAGGACGGCTGGGGTCGTTCGCCGCGGAAGGCAAGCGGCTGAAGGCCTGGTAGATCAAGAGCTCCCGGCTAGTCATTTCCCGGCTTGTCGGCGAGGGAAAGCCTCCACCGACATCGACGACTTTCACCGGCAATCCTTGAGCGCCGGCCAGAGGGACCAGCGTCTTCAAGCAGCGCAGCGCTCGGACATAATCCTCGGGGCTCCGGATTCCTGTGCCGATGTGAAAATGAAAACCGAAGAACTGGACGTTCTTCATTCCTAATAAAAGGCGCAACCCGGACGTCAATTCTCCGCCTTTGAGGTCGAGTCCAAAAGCGCATCCTCGCCTGCTCCCAGTGGCCGACCCGGAATTCATCCTTTCCGGAGTATAATCCGGGTTGACGCGCAGCAGGATGGCCGCATGCTTGTTTTCGGAAGCGCAGATCGACCCGAGAGCTTTCAGCTCATCTAAAGAATCTACGACAATGAACCGGACCTGTTTCTCAAGGCATTTGCGCAGGAATGCGTCTGTTTTACACGGCCCGTTGACGACGATCGCATCCCCCCCGTAACCCAGATGGAGTGCCAGGTCCAGTTCGAATTCGCTCATCACCTCGGCTTTCAACCCGGCCCTTTGGACCAGTTTGATGATGGCGGGGACGGAATTGCACTTGAAGGCGTAGTGGACGAAGGTCCTGCCGGGATAAAGACTTTCGGCGGCCCGGCGAAAATCGCGGGCGGTTTCTTCAAGCCGCTGCTCGTTCACGACATGAAGAGGAGTGCCGTATATCTTGGCCAAATCCACGGTGCTGCAATCCCCGACCAGGAGTTCCCCTGTCGGGCCCGCCCCCAGCCCCCAATCCCGAGGATGCAGCGGATTTTTCATCGGAATTCCTCCTTCCGGGTTTCTGGGGAAATCGATTTTTTATAGATGGCAAACTGTTTGTCCGGTTTTAGACCTAGATGTTCGGCCGATGCCATAACCGTGGAATTCTCTCCGGAGAGCCAGGTTGTCTCCAGGACCTCGTACTTTTGGACCGTCTGGCAGAAAGCCTGCAGCAGGAGCCTGAAAGCCTGCGTGTGCTGGTACGCTTTTTTGATCCCGACGGAAAAAATGATGAGCGTCTTGATTTTCCGCCGGCCGTAGAGAAACCTCAGAGCCTTCAGGAGGCCCGTCTTTCCGTTCATCTTTCTTAAGAGGGGATTGATGTCCAGGACACAGTGCACGACGCCCACCGGCCGGCCTTGGTGCTCGATGATCTTGACCAATTCTGGGCGAGTAACCAGCCGCAGAAACTTGGCCGAGAACAGGTACTCTTCGCGGCTCAGGGGCAAAAAATGCCAGTTGGAGGAAAAGGCGTCGTTATTCACTTCCCGGATGCGCTCGAGTTCGTTTTCCAGGTCAGCGAGCGAAAGAGAGCGAACCTTGTATCCATCGACTTCCACGGAACCCTGGAGGGATCCGTAGCGCTCTTGCATGTACTCACGGATGTTTTCATTCTTCATCGTCTGAAACACAGCGGTGGGCCGGAACCCGACCGCCCTTAAGAGATGCCGATAATAGGCAGGATTATAGGATTGGAAGAAGGCCGGAGGCGTTCCGTAATGACTGACCTGGAGTCCCAGCTCAGAGTAATGGTTCGGGTTGAAGGGCCCTTCCAGGACGTCGATCCCTTGACCGGCGCAGTATGCTTCGGCCTGGGCGAAAAGGCAGGAAACTGCCTCGGGGTCATTAATGGATTCGAAAAAGCCAAAGAATGCGGACCTTTCGCTGAATTTTTTCTGATGCAGCCCGTTGATGACGATGGCCGTCCGGGCGGCGATGACGCTGCTTTTATAACAGACAAAGAGCTCCAGCTCGGCATCAGCGAAGTAAGGATTCCTTTTTTTATCCAGGGTTCGGCGGACCTCCGAGGTGATGGGCGCCACCCAGCTGTGGTCGTCGCGGTAGACCAGGAACGGGAGCTGGAGAAAATCCTTCATCTGCCCGGGAGAGGACACGAGAACGGCATTGTAGGTCATGCCCGCCCTCCCTTATGGACCTGCTCCACGACATAATTGTCATAGATGAAAGATAGGTCCAAAGCATGGAGGGTTTTGGCCAGAGACCTGAACGACCGGATGTTCCTTTCCAGTGCTGGCGGGTGCTCCCGGCGGACGAGAAGGTTCCTGTAGGTGAGGATAGCGCCGTCTTTGGCGACCCGGATAGTCTCCTGAAGAAGGTTCGCGTAGGCCTCGGCGGACATCCATTCGAAAATGTTCGTAAAGTTGAACCTCGCGATCGAGCTATCGGGAAGAGTGGAGAAGTAGTGTTCACAGCTATCGGTGATGATCTTGATGCGGTCTACACGGCTGCGAATCCTATCGTAATTTCCTGGCTTAAGATAAGGAGGGAGACAATTCTCAGGAAGGAATCGCCTGAACAAAATATAGGACAGAAAGTAATTCTCGCGCAGAGGCAGCCGGACGAGCGCCTGTTCCGCTTTCTTGGCGAAATGGTCACCGAACCTGAATTTCTCGTCCAAGAAGGCAAAGAAGGCTTTGTCAAAAAATAGCGAGTTGAGCGTCCGGCTGAGCAGGATTTTCGTAAAGAGCCGCCAGCCGGCGTTCTCCCATTTCTCATGAAAAAGTCTTTCTCTGGCGGCCTCGTCTTCAGTGGCAAAGAATTCCCTGATCAGGCTGGGTTTGATGAACGGCCGGATTATGAATCGATTGAGCAATCGCATATAACGTTCATAACGGCCGCAGTGGATAATCCCGGCGAGAATTTTCTTCGTCTGGCCGTCCCAATAGGAGCGGCCGCCCTCGCTTAAAAAAGGCCGCACCCGGGCATAATAGCGGATCCTCTCCGCCGACGTTTTCAGGCCAACGAATTCCAGCAATTCTTGATAAGAGAGTTCCTTGAAGGCGGCTATTTTCAGTTCCAGGAGATAGTTTTGATAAGGATTGATGTCCAAGGCGATGATCTTTTTCGGGTCATCGAGGAGAAATGTCAAAACGTTGCACCCCCCCGAGGTGATCGAGAAGACAACCTCGTTAGGAAATGAGGCAAAGGCGAGGCGGTCGATCTCCGGATCCTCCCAGCAGTTGGCATAGAGGATATCTTGAAAGACTTTCTTCTTTTCGGCCCGCAGAGGAAGGATCCCGGTTTTCTCAGGCAGCGCAGGAGAAAAATCTCTCGTTGTCCCTATTTTTGTATGAACAACCGCCCAGTCGACGACGGCGGGAAGTCCGATGAGAACGGCGTGCAGGAACCGGCCAGTCCGGGCGGCCAGAATAAAGCCCGGAATAAAGAACAGGTAAACGGCGTTATGTCTCAATCCATCGGCGTTTAGTCTCCATTCTTTCAGAGCCGCTCTTAAAGAGCCAAGGCTACGGGCGTCGGGGAGCAGGCGGGGAACACGATTTTTGTAATCGAGATAATGATCGCCGAGCTGGTTTTCCAGGGACAGCTCTTCGTATCTAATGAGTTGTGTATAATGGAGATACAATAGAACGGGCAGAAAGAGTCCAACGGGCGGGAGGCAGAAGACAAAGCCACAGAAGGCCACAAGGTCGGCCAGGTAAATCGGGTTTCTCACGAATCGGTAGGGCCCGGAAACCGTCAGCTGGTCGGCCTGAATCCGGAAGGCCATTATCCGCTCGGAGGTCAGGACGCTTCCCGACCAGCTCCTGAGCAGAGTGGCCAAAGCCATTTGCCCCGCGATGATCAAATAGCCGAGGGAAAGCGCGTGGCGTTCGGTCAGCCCCGCCCACCTGCCAAGAATGACTGCGACAGCCGGCACGTGACCGAAGACGGCAAAAGAAAGGAAGCAGATGAAAATGACGATGCCGAAGGAAACGAATATTCTGTTTTCAAACTCGAATTCTTGAATTCTTAACGATGATGTCGGCATGGCTTCCTGCCTATTCATCCCAATTTTGCCCTGACCCGGATGGCCGAGGGGACGACTTCAATGCTGCAAGGCAGCCGACCGAGAACTTCCCCGTCAGCTCCCACCGAGACGGTCTCGCTAGAACTCAGGGTCACTCTCGCAGCCTGACAGTAATCAATCTTAGATGACCCGATATGCTTTCCCGAGTAGATTCTCCCGAAATTCCAGAGGCGGAGCGGCAGGGTTTGTTCATGAATCAAGAGAAGGTCCAGCTTTCCGTCGTTGACCTGAGCCATGGGAGCGAGGTTCATTCCTCCGGCAGCGTAGTCGCCGTTTGTAGCCATCACCCCGATCAGGCGACTCGCTATCTCCGGGCCGCCATCAATGGCCACGCGGATAAGCTGGCTGGGATGCCGGAGCAGCAAGGAAAGCGTCTTGACCCCGAAGGCCAGACGTCCCCCGAGCTTTTTATCGCCAGGCGTCACACTCCGGACAACTTCGCTGCCGATACCGACTTGGCATTCATTCACATAATATCTGCTGGCCGGGTTGCCGGCATCATCCGTATAAAAGATTTTGCCTACATCTACGGGCCGGCCTGAGCCGTTGGAGAGGAGTTTCAGCTGCTCCTCGAGCGTATCGGGCAGCCTCAGGCTCTGAGCAAACCCATGGCCTGTTCCCCAATTGAGAATTCCCAGTTCACACGAGGAGTAATCCTGCGCTGCGGCGGAGAGCATCCCATTGACAACTTCCTGGATGGTTCCGTCTCCCCCCACGGCAACGATCAAGTCGCTTCCCTCAAGCACTGCCCGCCGGGCCGACTCACAAGCATCCAGAGGCTTCCGGGTCACATAAAAAGAAATTTTCTTCCCGAGATATTTTTCCACGGCGTCTAAGATTTGTCCCTGCCTTCTTCCAGTTTTCCCTGCTGCCGACACGGGGTTGATGATCACATGAACCTTCTTGGCCTTCATGGGAGTTCCTTTCATATCTCTCATCTCGATGGATAATTTACCGTCCTTGAGGGGAAAAGTTGTCAGGAAGTTGTCAATAATTTGTCAAGAATCTGTTAAATTCTGGATGCCTTAGATCGATCATGCCCCGCTGATATTCAGGTTAACCATGGCGGCCTTGGCGTTCTCGTCCACAGGCTCGGGTCTGAATTCCGTGAGCATCTTATGGAATTCTGCATAATGATTACGAATCGGACAGGGCCTCATCCAGTTTCCGTGCCAGCTTCTTTTGGCATAATGGAAAATCCACCCGTAGCTCGCTCCCATCTCTTCAAAGTAAAAATTGACCACCTCATCCGAGAGCAGCATATCGGTGTTCTCGTTGGAGCAGCCTGTCAAGCTAGAATCGGATTTTTGGGGAACGATCATCTTGGTTGGAGAACCGGCCTCATCTTCTAAACCAGGGCATTTTTCAGGTCCAACAGGCGTGTACTGGGCTGAAGCAGGATCCGATTTCTACTCAGCAAAAAACTTCATCTCGGCCTTAACTTCAGGCACAACAAAGCAGATTGTCTGTTGACGGGGATTAGGACCGAATGATATATTTTAGGCGCAACCTCAGTTCCATCAACTCGAGCCCGAATACGGACACCGTTTCGACAGCAATCAGCAAATTACTATGCCGGGACGCGGCCAAGGCCGGGGTGTTCTCCCTGCGGCGAGCCCGATCGAAGTCGTCGTCACTCGCACGGACAGGGAATGGAAGGTCCCCCGTGTGTTGGGTTTAGAGCGCGAAAAGGAGGACTCGCATGAAAGTAAAAAAGGCTAAACCCACGGATCAGCCGTTACCGCCCGAACTTCTACGCAAGATGGACGCCTACTGGCGCGCGGCGAATTATCTGTCGGTCGGACAGATTTACCTCTATGACAATCCCCTGCTGAAGAAGCCCCTTAAATTGGAACACGTGAAGCCCCGCCTGCTTGGTCACTGGGGCACGACGCCCGGCCTGAACTTCATCTATGTCCACCTGAACCGGATCATTAAGGCGTACGACCTGAACATGATTTTTGTCACCGGACCTGGGCATGGCGGACCGGGTTTAGTAGCAAACACTTATCTGGAAGGCACCTACAGCGAGCTATACCCTAACGTGTCCCAGGACGAGGGAGGCATGAAACGCCTGTTCACCCAATTCTCCTTTCCTGGCGGTATCCCCAGTCATGCCGCGCCTGAGACTCCGGGGTCGATTCATGAAGGCGGAGAGTTAGGCTATTCCCTAGCCCATGCCTATGGCGCCGTGTTCGACAATCCTGACCTGCTTGCTGCCTGCGTGGTCGGCGACAGCGAGGCGGAAACCGGGGCGCTGCCAACGAGTTGGCACTCGAACAAGTTTCTGAATCCCGCCCACGACGGGGCTGTCTTGCCCATCCTGCATCTCAACGGCTACAAGATCGCCAACCCGACGGTGCTGGCACGCATCAGCCGCGAGGAATTGACCGACCTGTTTCGCGGTTACGGTTATCAACCGTACTTTGTCGAAGGTGACGATCCCGAGACCATGCACCAGGTGCCGCTCTCAGAACTGGCCGCGGACCCCAAGCACCTGAAAATGCTCGAGAAGTGGATGAAAAGCTACAAGCCCGAGGAGCTGTTCGATAAGAACGGCAGACTCAGGGCAGAGTTCGCGGAACTGGCCCCCAAGGGCAGCCGGCGCCTGGGGGCGAACCCTCAGCCCAACGGAGGAATTCTCTTGCGCGACCTGAAGATGCCAGATTTCCGGGATTATGCTGTCGTTGTCCCCAAGCCTGGCGCCGTCGTGGCAGAAGCGACATGGATTCAGCCATCAGGATCCGGGGTTCATCGACCACGTGGTGAACAAAAAGGCCGACATCATCCGCGTTTATCTGCCCCCCGACACCAATACCCTGCTGTCCGTAACCGACCACTGTCTGCGCAGCCGCAATTATGTCAATGTCATCGTCGCCGGCAAGCAGCCCGAGCTGCAGTGGCTGGACATGGATGCCGCCATCAAACACTGCACGGCCGGGCTCGGCATTTGGGAATGGGCCAGCAACGACCAAGGAAGCGATCCTGACGTCGTCATGGCCTGCGCTGGCGATGTCATCGATCGTGTACCGGACCTGGGCTCGCGCACGGCTTATGGCAAACAGTATATCCGCGATAAGCTGACCGATCACAGGACTTATACCCACAGATACGGCCAGGATATGCCGGAGATCCGCGATTGGAGCTGGGGCTCGGAAGAAACAGGGCAACCAAAGGAGCGGAAATAAAACCCATCCAGATCCCAGGCCTGTCCGTGTTGCAGAGGCTTCGGATTCGACCCACGCATACCCTCGGCAGCAGGTCCGTTGTAATTGACGTTGAAGGTACGAGCAAGAGACCTGCTTGGGCTCAGCATCCCCGGGGGGTGTGGTTTATTTCGTCCCCGGAGCCAGGTTTTGGGGAGCCGGCTATTCTTCCTCGGGTCTGACGCGGCCTTCTTTTACGGCTTCAGCGATGATCTTCTGTTGCAGGTGCGAAGGTACTTCCTCCAAATGCGAAAATCCCATCAAGAATGACCCGCGGCCGCCCGTGATTGAGGTCAAAGTCGGCTCGAAATCGAGCATCTCGGCCATGGGGGCGGTGGCTTTGATGATGCGCATACTCCCTTTCTGTTCCATTCCCTGGAGTTTGCCCCTGCGGCTGTTCAGGCTGCCCATGATATCGCCCATGTAGGCCTCGGGCGTGTAGACCTCGACGTTCATGATCGGCTCAAGGAGCGTAGGCTTAGCCTCCCTCATGGCCAGCTTAAAGGCCTTGGAGGCGGCGATTTTAAAGGCGATATCGGAAGAATCCACTTCGTGGTAGGACCCATCATAGAGGATGACCTTAAAGTCCACAACCGGATACCCGGCCAGGACACCCTTCTTTTTGGCCTCCTCGAGCCCCTTAAGGACTGAAGGAATATAGTTCCGGGGAATGGAACCGCCGAAAACCTTGTCCTCGAACTCGAAATCGCTGCCGCGCGGCAGAGGTTCCATCTTGATCCAGACGTCGCCGTACTGGCCGCGGCCGCCCGTCTGTTTCTTATGCTTGCCCTGGACGTCGGCGCGTCCCTTGATCGTCTCCTTGTAAGAGATCTTGGGCGGTTTCAAATCCACCTCGACGTTGTACCTTTTCTTGAGTTTGTCCGTGATAATCTTGACATGGAGCTCACCGTTGCCGGAGATGAGGAGCTGGTTCGTGTCCGGGTCGCGTTCGATCCGGACTGTCGGGTCTTCCTCGATGATCCGGTGAGTTGCCTGAGAGATCCTGTCCTCGTCCGCCCTGGTCTTGGGTTCGATAGCGAAAGAAATAGACGGCTCGGGAAACTTGATGCGCGGGAATTCAATTTCAGCGCCTTTGGCCGACAGCGTATCTCCTGTGGATGTCACCTTGAGCTTGGCCGTGGCAAAGATATCACCCGATTTGACCTGGCCCGCCGGTATCTGCTCCTTACCCTGAAGGAAGAAAAGCCCGCCCAGCTTCTCATCTGTTTCTTTGCCGACGTTAGTGACAGTGACGTCGGGATTAACCTTCCCCGAAAACACCCGGAGCAGGGAAATTCTTCCCGTATAGGGGTCGGAAATTGTTTTGAAAACAAGGGCCGAGAACGGCTCCTCCGGCGAGGGCTTGACCGCGCCATCATTTCCCTTGATTTTCGCCTTTATCTCTCCCCTGTCCAAAGGAGAGGGCAGGAAGTCGATCATACCGTCGACGACAGTCTGCGTGCCGATGTTCGTCATAGCGGAACAGACGAGCACCGGGAAGAGTTGAAGGCTGAAGACAGCCTTTTTTAGACCGGCCTGGACCTCTTCAGAAGAAAGCCCGCCTTTTTCCAAATACTTCTCCATGAGTTTCTCATCATTTTCAGCGATCATTTCCACAAGCTCTTCCCTCTTCTTAGCGGCTTCTTCTTTCAGCGCCGCAGGAATATCCTCTTCTTTGAATTTTCCGCTCTCGTCTTTCTCAAAAACAAACGCTTTCATGCGGATAAGGTCCACAACGCCGCCGAAACCCTTCTCCTCTCCGATAGGGATCTGGAGGGGGACAGCCGGTCGGCCGAAAAATTGTCGGATGGATTCTAGAGTCCGCTTAAAACTGGCATTTTCTCGGTCGAGCTTGTTGATGATGATCAAGCGAGGCAGACGAAATTCTTTCAGCATGTCCCAGACTTTTTCCGTACCGACCTCGACTCCGCCAACACCGCAAACCAAAACAGCTGCCCCATCCACAGCTCTCAGGGCAGCCCGAGTATCCCAAAGAAAATTACTGTAACCAGGAGTGTCGATGCAGTTGACCTTCGAGTCGTTGGCCTCGACAAAGCAGACAGCCGAGCTGATCGAGATCCGTCTTTCGATTTCCTCGGGCTCAAAATCTGTAACGGTATTCCCCTTCTCCACCTTGGTCAACCGGGTTGTGGCGCCGAAATTGAACAAGAGGGCTGAAGCCAAGGATGTTTTTCCCGAGGAACCGTGCCCGACAAGAGCGACGTTCCTGATTTTATCCGGAGCATAATCTTTCATGGCGAAGCCTCCAAGGAATTGGCCGATGTGTTTCGGTTAGCTCTTCAAAGTCCAGCTCTGCGCGCGTTGAGGAGAGAAAAGTATAATACAACAAAAGCCTCGCTCGGCTCAAGAAAAAATCATCAATCAGGCGGGGTTTGTTTAGAGCGGATGATCTCCTGAAATTCCTGGGGCAGCGGGGCGTAGAATTCTGCCAGAATTCTCGTAACCGGATGAGCAAAAACAAGATGCCAAGCATGAAGAAAGAGTCTGGTGTATTTTCCTGTTTTATCTCGTCCGCCATAGCGGCTGTCTCCCACGATGGGATGCCCTGCGGCGGCAAAGTGAACTCTGATCTGGTGAGTCCGGCCCGTAACCGGCTTGATTTCGAGCAGGGTGAAATCTTCGAGGGACTTCTTAACGGAATAGTAAGTCAAAGCTTCCTTGGGCTTTTTTGTCCTGATCGAGATCCGCTGTCTGTGTCTGGGATGGCGGCCGATCGCCCAGTCGATCTTTCCTGCCATTGTCTGAATCTGGCCCCAAACCAGCCCCAGATAAATCTTCTCCACTTCCCGTGCCTTGAACTGGCGCTTCAGCTCGAAATAAGCCTTTTCGCTCCTGGCCACAACCATGACGCCGGACGTGTCTTTATCAAGCCTGTGGACAATCCCCGGTCTTTCCGGATGTCCGATCCTCCCGATGCCGGGGAAATGGTAAAGGAGAGCATTGACCAGAGTCCCCTGCGTCACTCCTGCGCCGGGATGGATAACGAGCCCGACCGGTTTATTGATGACAATAATGTGTTCGTCGCAATAAAGCACATCTAAAGGGATGTTCTCCGGCTGGAGCGTGGTCTTCTCCTTCTTCGAGAGCTTGATTTCGACAATGTCGCCCAGCCTGAGTTTGTGAGCGGCCTTCGACCAGGTTCCGTTCACGCGGACCTTTTGCTCGGCGATGAGCTTTTGCGCCTGGGACCTGGTCAATTCCGGCAGGTTGGCCGACAAAAAAACGTCCAGACGCTGGCCGAAGCCGCGGGACATGGTGACATGGAACTTTTCTTCAAGCACGCTTCTTTTTCTTCAAAAAGAAATAAACGAACAGGCCGGCAAAAATTCCGACCAGGCAGAAAACCTGGGGGAAACTTAGGCTGAGGAACGGAGAGGATCCTTTCACTAAAAAGGCTTTTTCGGGGTGATCGCCCCGAAAAAATTCAGTGAAAATCCGGATCACGGAATAAAACACTATATAAAGCGAAAAAACCTGGCCGTCGAACTTTTTCCGGCGCAGGAACAGAAAAAGAAGGAAAAAATTCAAGAAATTTAGGGCGGACTCAAAGAGCTGGACCGGATAGAGAGGTTCCCCCAGGGGAATCCCGGTCAGGTTATGGGCGAATTGACTCTGGAAGCGAACGCCCAGGGGCGAATCACAGACCCGGCCGTAGCAGCAGCCGGCCATGAAGCAGCCGATCCGGCCGAAGCCGTGCCCGAGAGCCAGGGCGGGGCCGATGATATCAGCCACCTTCCAGGTCGGGATATGAACTTTTCGAAAATACCACAGGGCAAAAACCAGGCCAAAGACAAGGCCACCCTGGAAGACACCGCCGGAGCGGGCCAGGCTTAAGAGCTCTCCGGGGTATCGCCAGTAATAGGAAAAATTGCTGGCCAAAAGAACGAGCTTGGCCCCCGCCAAAGAAATGAGGATGGTGTAGAATCCTGCATCGATGACCTTGGGCGCATCCAGCCCCCGCTTCTTGGACTGGACATACAGAAACCAGAATCCAAAAGCGACTCCCAAGGCCATCATGAAGCCGTACGTTGGGATAGAGATGGGACCTATGCGGAAGAGGATGGGGTGCATGCCGGTCTCCTTATCAAGAAAAATACCAGCAGAAGAAAGGCGCCGATGGTAATGCAGGAATCGGCCACATTAAAAAACGGCCAATGCCTGTTCTTGATGTAAAAATCCAAAAAATCAATCACGTATCCTCTGAAGAGGCGATCAAGCAGGTTTCCCAGCGCGCCGGCCAGGATGAGAGAGAGGGCCAGCTTCAGGCCCCATTCTGAGGCAGGCGTCTTGATGAAATAATAAACCACAAAGGCCAGGGCGGCAAGCGAAGCCGCCGTCAGAAGGATAAAGACCGCAGGTTTATCCGGCTGGGAAAAAGCTCCAAAGATGGCGCCTTTATTATGGATCTGGGTGATGTTGAAAAACCCCGGGATAATCTTCAGATTGCTGTATAAGGCGACATGCTTGGAAATAACCCACTTAGCGCCCTGGTCGAGCAGCACCAAAAGAGCTATGAGCCAATAAAAGAAATATCCTTTTTTCATGGCGTCGTCTTCCGGACCACCTCTTCGCAGCGCTCACAAAAGTAAGGATAATCGCGACTCCGGCCCACATAAGGGGAATAATTCCAGCATCTTTGGCACTTCTGTCCCGGAGCCCTGGTCACTCGAACTTCCAGCTCTGCGCCCGGTCCGGGTTCAAGGACAACAGAGGAGACAATAAAAAGGGAGGCCAGCTCGTCCTTGTACTTCTGGACAAACTCGCGGTCTGAAGAAGGAACTTTGAGGAACACCTGAGCTTCGAGGGAATTTCCGATGAGCTTTTCTTCCCGCGCTTGCTCCAGCTCTTTGAGAACGGCTTCACGAAGACGAAGAAGTTTTTCCATTTCCCGGCTGAGTTCGGGCGCCAGCCATTTTTCCTCAAAGGAAGGAAATAACTCGAGGTGGACCGATTCTTCTTTGCCCTTATAGGAAGGCATGCTCTCCCAGGCTTCTTCCGCAGTAAACGGAAGAATTGGAGCCATCAAAATCAGTGTGTTTCTGAGTCCTTCAAAAAGCGCAGTCTGGGCGGACTTGCGCAACAGGGAGTCCTTGGCTGAGCAATAAAGCCTGTCTTTGAGCACGTCCAAATAGAAAGAGCTCAACTCCACGGTGAAAAAATTATAAATGGAATGGAAAACAACGTGATACTCATAGTCGTCGTAAGCCTTTATAATCTTTTGGCCGACCTCAGCGGTTTTTTCCATGAGCCAGCGGTCAAGAAGGAGCATGTCTGCCTTTTTGACGGCTTCCCGGTCCGGGGAGAAGTCATGAATATTCCCCAGGATGAACCGCCAGGTATTCCTGATCTTCCGGTAAGCTTCGACAAGCCTCTCGTGGATTTCATTCCCGAACCGGGCATCCTCCTTGAAATTGAGCATAGCCACCCACAACCTCAAGATTTCTGCGCCGCTTTTGGAGATGATCTCTCCGGGCTCGATAAAATTACCCAGCGACTTCGACATGGCCCTCCCCTGCTCGTCGAGCGTGAAGCCATGGGTAATGCACGTTTTGTAGGGAGAATGGCCCTCGGCGCCGACGCCGATAAGCAGAGAGCTGTTGAACCACCCGCGATACTGGTCATGTCCTTCGATGTAAACATCCGCCGGCCAGGGAAGGTCAGGCCTTTTGCCTAGAACGGAATGGCTGGCCCCTGCCTCGAACCAGACATCGAGAATATTGTTTTCCTTCTCGAACTTTGGCGAACCACACTGAGGGCACTTGGTTTCCGGCGGCAGAAGTTCCGCGGCGCTTTTCTTATACCAAGAGTTCGAGCCTTCGCGCGAAAAAATGTCGGCGATTCGCAGAGTAATGGCTTCAGAGGCCAGAATATGGCCGCAAGAACGGCAGTAGAAAGCCGGAATCGGAACCCCCCAGAGACGCTGGCGGGAGATACACCAGTCGGGACGGGCGATCATCATGTTGGCCATTCTTTCTTCGCCCCAGGGCGGAACCCAGCGCACTTTTTTGATTTCTTCCAGGGTCTTTTTCCGCAGGTGGTTCTTGTCCATGGAGATAAACCATTGAGCGGTGGCGCGGAAAATCACGGGATTTTTACAGCGCCAGCAATGGGGGTAAGAGTGGGTGATGGTCCCTTCTTTGAGCAGAGTCCGCTCTTTTTTCATGTCTTCAGTGATCAGGCGGTTGGCCTCGAAGACATTTTTCCCTCCGTATCTTTCCACCTGGGGGATGAAATTCCCTTCGTTATCAACAGGAGTGTAAATATCTAAGTTATAGGCCAGCCCGGTGAGATAGTCTTCCTGCCCGTGACCAGGGGCCGTATGGACGGCGCCTGTCCCATCTTCCAGGGTGACATAATCGGCCAGCACCAGCAGCGATTCGCGATCGATCCAGGGATGGCGCGCCTTCAACCCCTCCATCTCTTTTCCCGGGAAAGTTGCCAGAATTTTGGGGTCTCTAAACCCCAGCTCCTCAGCCACGACCGGCAAGAGCCTCCTGGCTGCCACATAAACCTCATCGTTTGCTTCGAAAGCGACATATTCATATTCCGGATGGAAGGCGATGGCCAGGTTGGCCGGCAGAGTCCAAGGAGTGGTCGTCCAGATGAGGATAAACACCTTCTCCCCGGCGAGAGCAGGATATTTGGCGGAGAGGTCCGAGATCAGCGGGAATTTCACATAGATCGAAGGAGAGGTACGGTCTTTGTACTCGATTTCCGCTTCGGCTAAAGCTGTTTGGCAGTGCGGGCACCAGTGGACAGGCCGCAGGCCTTTATAGACATTGCCCGTACCAAAAAAGGCGGCCAGGTGCCTTAGGATATCGGCTTCATATTCCGGGTTCATGGTCAAATACGGCTTGTGCCACTCGCCGAAGACGCCCAGCCTGATGAATTCTTCTCTTTGAATATCGATGAATTTCAGGGCGTATCTCTTGCATTCTTCACGAAAGGCGATGATAGAGAGATCTTTCTTCTTTTCCCCCAGGAGCTGGTCCACCTTGATCTCGATCGGAAGGCCGTGACAATCCCAGCCCGGAACATAGGGCGAGAGATAACCGCGCATAGTTTTTGACTTGACGATGAAATCCTTCAAAATCTTGTTCAGAGAGGTGCCCAGATGAATCCTGCCGTTGGCATAGGGCGGCCCGTCATGAAGGACAAATGTCGGAGCCTTCTCCCTCTTTTTCAAGATCTTCTTGTGAAGGCCCATCTTTTCCCATTTTTTGAGAATCTCGGGCTCCTTCTGGGCCAGCTTGGCCTTCATAGAGAAGGACGTCTGAGGAAGGTTTAACGTGCTCTTAACGTCAAATTCGTGAGCCATTGTGCTCTCCGCAAGCTCTTATTTATTTTGCGATTATAGAACAATTTATTATTTTTCGCCACCCCAGAGTGTCCCCAGGAGGAGAAGAAATGGCAGGGCTTGGACCGCGCAGGTCGAATTGCACCCTGGGAAGATTATGGTAAGAAAGGGTTTTAAAATCGGCCGGAAAGTGGTTAGATGGCTTGGCCTGGTCACTACTCCTATGCTCTATTACGCAATAATCGCCGGAAAATTCTAAGGCGGGGCCATAGGCGAAAACGCCTCTTCTGTTCGCTGGCGGATTTATAGTCACCTGGAATTCTTAGGTATCTTATTAGACCGACGGCGCAATAACGAAAATGCTCCGATTATCAGCCGCAAGAAGAGCCCTGTCACTGTCAGAGTCATGAAGACCAATGAGGAACTGCGGGTTTATTCCACTTGATGCCTACGCAACGCCATCACGAAGGCAGGTGGAGGAGCGAAATGCCGTACCAACAGATGGCCGAAAGGATTGCTGAACTAGGTATGGTCAACACCCACGCCCAGACGATGCGGTAAGCCAGCCCCCAGCGGACGGCTTTAAATTTGGAGGTGAGTCCGACGCCGATGATGGAACCAGTTATCGTATGCGTCGTGGAAACGGGCATTCCGAGAGTAGAAGAAAAAAGTATGGATATCGCCGCCGCCGTCTCAGCACTAAACCCGTGTACTGGTCTGAGCTTGATGATTTTCATCCCCAATGTCTTGATCACCCGCCAGCCGCCCGCGAGCGTTCCCATAGCAATAGCAAAATAGCAGCTGATAATCACCCAAAAGGGAACATAAAACGTTTTCCCCAGAAGGCCGGTGCTGAACAGCAACATAGAAATGATCCCCATTGTTTTTTGAGCGTCGTTCGTTCCATGCCCGAGGCTGTAGAAGGCGGCCGAAATCAACTGCAGACGCCGGAACCATCGGTCCACAACCTGGGGGTGTTGCTTCCGGCATATCCAGTAAACGGCAACCATGATGAGATATCCCAACACCAGGCCGAGCAGCGGGGCCAGAAATATGAACAGGAAGACTTTTATAATCCCTGACATAATGAGAGCTTTGACTCCGCTCTTGACTATGGCTGTGCCAACCAAGCCGCCCACGAGAGAATGAGAGACGCTGATGGGAATGCCCACGTGGGTGCAAAAATAGGACCAGACGATTGCCCCCACAAGCGTTGCCAGAATCATCGCTGGCGTGACAATGGCTGTATCGATGATCCCTTTGCCGATGGTGGTGGCAACATGAACACCGAACGTAGCAGCTGCAAAAAAATTGAAAAAGGCTGCCCAGAGGACCGCCAGCCTGGGCGAAAGGACATGCGTGGATATGACCGTGGCCACCGAGTTGGCCGCGTCGTTCATGCCGTTGATGAAATCAAACAACAGAGCAAGCAGGATAATGAAGATGATAAGAATTATCATAGATAAACTTGGCCAGCGGAACGCTGATGCAAATGAAAAGCATTAGTTACCACGAATGCAGGCTAATGTCAAAAAAACATTCACACTGTAAGCATCCTAAACTCTGTGATAATCAAGAACTCTTGTGAGTTGGGTCCTGTCACGGTGCGTCCCCGTCCGACAATTCCGGAGATACCGACAGGCTTCTGTGGCCCAGCCCCTCCCTGGCCTTTTCTCCGAGGGTCATAAGCTCTTTCACGATATCCGGATGCGGGGCCGACACATCGTTCCTTAAGCCAAAAAGCGGGCACAACTGGTCACGCCTCGTACTCTTAAAGAAAGCGTGACAGGCTAATCTATCCTGTAGTGGGCGCCTTTGCTGATAGGGTTGGCCAGAGCGGCATGCGTGATCATCAAGGCCACCTGAATGCCGTGTTTCAACCCGACGACTTTGGGGTCCATTTTCGCTTCTTTATAGAACTTCTCGATGCGATGCTTCAGGTATTCTAGGTCGGCTTTGGCCCTCTCCAGCCTCTTTTTGGTGCGAATGATCCCGGCATAGTTCCACATAGTTGACTTTATCGATAGCCAATCCTGGTTGACGAGAGCCGGGTCGATCTCCTCTTCTCTTTCCGGATAATACCAGGGATGGATCTCCGCCGGCTTGTAGGGAAGTGTCGGGTCGAAATGGGCGGCAATGGCCTGGGCCGCCCGGGTCCCCCAGACAAGTCCTTCAAGAAGCGACGTTGAGGCCAAACGGTTGGCCCCGTGGACGCCGGTGCAGGAAACTTCGCCGACGGCGCCAAGGCCCCGGAGCGAGCTTCTTCCCCAGGTGTCGACCAGAACCCCACCGCAGCAAAAGTGAGCGGCAGGAACAACAGGGATGGGTTCCTTGGTGATATCAATACCGTACTGGAGGCAGGTTCGATAGATATTAGGAAATCTCTTCTTGATATCGAACTTGGCGTAAGACGCCAGGTCAAGGAAAACATAACTTGAATTGCTGGTAATCATCTCTTGGTAGATGGCTCTGGTCACTTCGTCGCGCGGCGCTAGGTCTTTCTTCTCGCTGTATTTTTCCATAAATGTCTGACCTTCTTTGGTCTTCAGCCTGGCCCCTTCTCCCCGCACCGTCTCTGAGATCAAAAAATTGTCGGCATCCCGGTGGAAAAGGGAGGTCGGATGGAACTGGATGTACTCCATATTGACAATCCGGGCGCCCGCCCGATGGGCCATGGAATACCCTGCCCCGATGGCTTCGCGCGGATTGGAGGAATAAAGAAAAACAGCCCCACAGCCCCCGCTGGCCAAAATGGTGTAGGGTGCAAAAAATGTCTTGACCAGGCTGGTCTTGTTATCGAGAACATAGGCGCCGATACACTGAGGTTCGTGGTAGTAGGCCATGAGGTTTTTAGAATGATGGGGTACGGTCAGCAGGTCTACGGCGGTATGGTCGGCGAAGAGCGTCACGTTGGTGTATTTGCTCAGCGCTTCGATAAATTTTTCCTCGACGGTCTTTCCCGTCGCGTCCTTGACGTGGAGAATACGTCTTCTGGAATGGCCGCCCTCCTGGGCGTAATCCAGGGCCCCCGGGCTGCTTCGAGCAAACGGAATCTGAAGCTCCTCGATGAGGATTTTTTCAACCAGCTCGCGGCCCTGGCGGGCCAGGACCTCCACGGATTCAGGATTGTTGATCCCGTCACCCGTTTTGATGATGTCCTCCTTCAAAATTTCCGGACGGTCATCCTGACCCAAAGAGACAATTCCGCCCTGGGCATAGTACGTGTTGGATTCCTCGGGTCTTGAGGCCTTAGTAATGATATTCACCCGTAGACCGCGCTTGGCGGCCTCGAGAGCGGCGCTGGCCCCGGCAATGCCGCAGCCGATGACCAGAATGTCGGACCGGAAGACTTTTTCTTCAGCCATGATCATCCATTCATAAATTCGATGCTTATGTCCACCGAGGCAAACGAGTGAGTCAGACTCCCCACTGAAATATAGTCGACGCCCAGAGAAGCGATTTGACGGGCGCGCCTCAAGCTCACCTTGCCCGAGACCTCCACGGGGGCTTTCCCCTTCACCCAGCGCACCACCTCTCTCATTTTCTTCAGAGACATGTTGTCGAGCATGATCATCAAGGCTCCTGCCTCGACGGCTTCCTTGGCCTCCTCGAAATTTGTCACCTCGACTTCAATCTTGATCCCAGGCTTGCCTTTTGCCTTCGCTCTTCGCACGGCTTCGGTGATACTTCCGACAAGCCTGAGATGATTGTCCTTGAGGAGGATCATATCGGAGAGGCTGAAACGATGATTCTCCCCTCCACCCATCTTGACGGCATATTTTTCGAGGCGGCGGAGAGTGGGGGTCGTCTTGCGCGTGTCCAAGATCTTAGTCCGGGTGCCCCTGACGGCCTGGACAAAACGGGCCGTCTTGGTGGCGATGCCCGACATCCGCTGGAGAAAATTAAGAGCGGTGCGCTCTCCCTTTAAAAGAGAAATGGAATTTCCCTTGATTTTGGCCAAGATGTCGCCGGGCTTGAAAGCGCGGCCGTCTTCAAAAATTCTTTCAAACCGGACTTGGGGGTCTATTTTCTGGAAGACCCTCCTGGCCACTTCGATTCCTGCCAGGATGCCGGCCTCTTTCGCCAGGATAACGGCAGCGGAAACAGAGTCAGGGGGGACGACGCTCTCCGAGGTGATATCGCCTCCCGGCAGATCTTCTTTGAGAGCAGCCTCTACGATCTCGTCCAATTTATCAAGGTTCATAGATAATGATTATAAAAGGAGGGAGGCCGACAGTCAAACTCATCTGTGTATTGACTCAAACCCACAGTTCGTTAAAATAGTAGCCGCAAGGAGAAAACAAGGATGAGACTCGATGGCCGAAAAATTTAAGGGCTATGTTCAGGTTTACACCGGAAACGGAAAGGGCAAGACCACGGCCGCTCTCGGATTGGCGCTCCGCGCCGCCGGGTACGGCCTGAGAGTTTATATAGGGCAGTTTCTCAAAGGACACAAATACGGCGAGCTCCTGTCTGTCCGCAAGCTGGCGCCTCTCATCACCATCGAGCAATTCGGGCGGAAAGGTTTCATCCACGTCGGCGAAAACCAGGATGACGATGATATCGAAAGGGCCGAGCGAGGCCTGCGCTCATGCCTGAGGGCGATGCTATCCCGCAAGTACAGAATCATCATCCTGGATGAAATCAACGTCGCCCTCCATTTCCATCTCCTCGCCGAGAAAGACGTCTATGATTTCCTGGCTCAAAGACCCGAGGACGTCGAGGTTGTCTTGACCGGCCGGTATGCCCCTTCCTCGCTCATCAAAGCAGCTGATTTAGTCACCGAGATGAGAGAGAAAAAACACTATTATGCCAAAGGAGTCAGAGCCCGCTTGGGGATAGAGAAATGACCCGGGAGGTTTGAAAGCGCCAACTTATGGAGAAAGAAAAATTCGAGAAATTGGTCGAAGAAGCTCTCGCCGGTCTCCCCCGGAAATTCAAGAAATATCTTCAAAACATAGCTGTCATAGTCGAAGAGGCGCCGTCACGGGAGACGCGAGCCCGAACAGGCATCCCCTCCTTCAGCACGCTGCTCGGACTCTATCACGGCGTTCCCTTCAAGCACCGCGGTCCTTACTACGGCAACATGCCGCCTGATATGATTGTCCTCTACCAGAAGCCGATAGAAAATATCTGCTCTACAGATGAAGAAGTCAAAGAAAAGGTAAAGGAAGTATTGCTCCATGAGATCGGACATTACTTCGGCCTGAGTGAAAAGGAGCTGAGGGAGATCGAAGAGTGAGCGCAAGAAAGCCGCAGGGGGAAGCGATGAAAAAAAAGTTCCGAGGTGTTTTTGCCGCTCTGACGACGCCGTTTGTCGGAGGCAGTGTTGCTGGCAAAAAATTCAGGGAAAACATCCGGCGATACAACGGCACAGGCCTGGCCGGATACGTCATTCTCGGCTCGACAGGAGAAGCTGTTTTTCTCAACGAAGAAGAATCTGAAAAACTGCTGGCGGAAGCCGAAACCTCGGCCTCCCCCGGCAAAAAAATTATCGTCGGCGCTTCGCGGGAGTCGACACAGCTAACCATCGAATTCACCAACCTCGCGGCTGAACATGGAGCGCACGCCGCCCTGATCAAGCCGCCCCATTATTATAAATCCCGGATGAGTCAAGAAGTTCTTAAAGATTATTACCTCCGTATCGCTGAAAAATCCAAGATACCTGTCCTGATCTACAACATCCCCCAGAACACGGGCATTTCTGTGGACCCGCCTCTCGTTATCGAGCTCTCTCGCCACCCTAACATCGCGGGCATCAAGGACAGTTCAGGTAGCCTGGCCAATCTCGTCGAAGCGCTCCCCGAAGTCGGGCCGGGGTTCGCTTTTCTTTTGGGGGCGGGCAGTATCTTTTGGCCGGGGCTCCTGCTCGGCGCAAGCGGCGGCATCCTGGCCATGGCCGCAGCCGTCCCCGATCTCTGTGTCAAGCTTTATACTTTTTACTGCGAGGGGCGCGTGGAAGAGGCCAAGAAGCTGCAGCTCGCGCTCGCCCCTTTCAACAAAGCCCTTACTCAGACCCTGGGCATACCGGCGATTAAATATGCTCTTGACCTTTTGGGCTATTACGGAGGGCCTCCCCGCCCGCCCCTGCCGCCCTTGAAGGAAAACGGAAAAAAATATATCGAGCAAAATCTTAAAAAACTCGGGCTGTCGGCCGGCCGGCCCCCCGGGAAAAGGGCGCAAAAATGAGGCGGGAGTTCTTAAAAAGCCTTGCTTTCGGAACTCTCTCTGCCTTATCTGCTTTTCCGAAATCTCTTTTGAGAGGGCAGGCCAATGAATGGCGGCAGATAAAAGGCCAGATGGCTTACCGGCGCCTCGGAAGGACAAACCTTTTTGTTTCTGAGATCGCTCTTGGCGGAAGCCCTCTGCCCGACTGGTCGCTCTTAAGGCAGATCATCGAACGCGGGGTGAATTATATCGATTCCTCCAGCACTTATGAAAATGGAAACGCCGAACGGAAAATCGGCCGACTCTTCAAAGAGATCGGCAGGGACAAAGTCATCGCGGCCACAAAATTCCATCTCCGGGGCAACTGGAGTGAGGAGTCGATCATCAGGTCTGTCGAGGGAAGTCTGAAGAGGCTCGAGACAGACTCGATCGATGTCCTTTCCATCCATGGCGCCGAACGCGAAAACGACCTTGTGGATGAGAGAGTGCTCAACGCTATGGCGCGGTTAAAAAAGGAAGGGAAATACCGCTTCAGCGGCCTCTCCTGTCACTCCAACCATGAGCGCGTCGTGAAAAAGGCCGTCGATTGCGGACATTACGATATGGTCCAGTTGGGATATAACGTCTTCGACATCGAGGCCCCAAAACAGGGCGTCGAGACCCACGAGGATTATCTGGGCGAGAGCGGGATCAGGGCTTTGATCAAATACGCCGCCGCTCGGGATGTCGGCATAATCGCCATGAAAACCCTCAAAGTGGGAGGAAGAAGACAGGATTTGGCCAAGTATCGGACAGGAAGCATATCGCTTTATCAGGCCATGCTGAAATGGGTGTTAGAAAACAAAAACGTCGCTTCCGTAGTAACGGAAATACTGAACCGAGACCAGATGGAAGAGGATCTTGCCGTCCCGGGTACTTTTCTTTCCGCGGAGGTACGGAAGACGCTTTTTGGTTATGTAGCGGAAAATAGCCGGGATTACTGCCATATGTGCGGCCGCTGTGAGAGGCAATGTCCGTCTCAAATCGCCACGACAGAGATTCTTCGGTTTCTTGCTTATTACGAAAGCTACGAAAAAAGAGAGCCGGCCAAAACGGCTTACGCTGAACTCAACCCGGGACGGACAGCCCTGGCCTGCCGGAGTTGCGGCCGCTGCGAGAAAGTCTGTCCCTACTCTGTCCGCGTCCAGCGAAAAATCCGCGAAGCCCACGCAGTTCTGGCCGGATGAATCGGTTTTTCGGAGTTCTCAAGAATTTCTGAAAAAAAATGACCGTGCAACCTGCTCTGACCGCCCTTCCCCTGCGTTATCCAGGCAGTTAACTCAGGCAAGGCTGACTGCCGCACAAGAGGCCGCTCTGCTACCGTTGCTACCTTCCGGTCCTGGCGGGGTTTACAGAAGGCTCTTTGCGCAGGGCCCTGGCCGTCAACGCCACTTACCCAAACACGGGCCAGAAAAAGTCCGGCCTCGGCAAGGTCTTCGACCCCACTGGAGCGGGTTGTGGGTTACAGGGCACCGCTAGCTCCCCGTCTAGCACGGTCGTACGTATTATATCCTGCTAAGGAGAAGAAAACAAAGAGATCTGCCTGAATTAGAACCGATAGCCCACACCGCCGCGAAAAATCAGTCCGTCCCAGAAACCGATTTCTCCCTTGACAAAGATACCTTTGTAAACCTCTCCCTTAACCCCGATGGCGGTCTGGAGAAGGATGATGAGATCGAGTTGGATATCGCCCTCAGCTCGAAGTTGATCGAAGGTCTTGGTTTCTCCGCCCGTGATGCTCGCCTGAGACCCTCCGCGCTGGTAAGTCCCAGTATACACGTAGCTGAATTCCCCACCCAGAGGTCCGAACCCGAGGCCAAAAATAAAATAAGGCGTAATGCGCCAGGAAGGGAAAAGGTCCCAGCGAAAGCTCACGTTCCCCGTAAACGGGCTGGTCTCGGCATAACCTGTGCTTTCAATGGAGGCGACGGCGCCATTGCTGTATCTCTGCGTGATTGCACCCTGCATATTGACCCTTATCTTCGTCTTTTCCAAAGAAACGCCGAGGCTCAGTGATCCCCGCCTGCCCAAAGGATAATAGCGCACTTCAATGCCATAGTTAGAGCCCTCGGAACCCAAGCTCAGCTTCTGTTCATAGGAAGAAGCGATAAAGTTACCCCCATAGTCCGCGCTGAGTTTGTCAGTCAAGTTGTCGCGGATTTCATTAGCGGCCTTCTTGGTCAGACTATCCTCCAACAGGCTCTTGGCCGGGTTGATGCTCCAGCCGGAAAAATGGATGCCCACTTCCCAGCGGCCGCCCCCTTCTTCTTCAGGGATCATTCTCTCTATCGCCGGAACCTGTTTTTCGACTTTCCCGGGTTCCTCTCTGGCTTGTTCCGGGGCGGCCTCTTCAGTCTTGATCAGGGCAAGCTTGTCCGCATTCTCGCTTCTGACTAGATCAAAAAGGTCAACGTAAGTCTGAGGATGGAAAAGATCGGACACTTCCTTGCGCGGGTCTGTTTCCAAGACCTTGAGAATATACTTTTTAGCGTTGTCTGTCTCATTCAGATAGAAATAGCAAAGCGAAAGGCCCATATAGGCCCGGGACAGGTTCGTTTTCTTTTGGGCGATACGAGAGGCCTGGAGATAGTTATCGATGGCCTTGGAATAATTGCCGGCCGAGTACAGCTCGTCAGCCTGGCTGAGGTAGGCTTCAGCCCGTGCTTCTTTATCCTGGGATCCCTGAGCCGCAAGGGTTCGGGGAAGGCAGAAAGAAGCAATTGCGAACATAAGAAAGAAAAAGCGAAGCCATGGTCGGCTCCTGGGCCACCGCATTACTTTCCGCTGCATTCTCTTTCCTCCACATAGCAATTCTCGGTCAAGATCAACGCCATCTTAATGATAACTTTCTTCTTTGTCAAATATTCTCCGTACTGATTGAGTCGAAGATGTCACAAAAAAGGGGACGGTCCTAAAAAAGGGGCCGGTCCTGGCCGAGAGTTTTCTTCCCTTTTCGGCTCATTGACAGGGTCGGCCGGGTGCAGGTAGAATAGAAAAGGAGGACACGGAGATGTTTTTCTGGGATTATACGTTTATTCTCTTGATTCCGCCGCTTCTTCTGGCTTTTTATGCTCAGGCCAAAGTCAAAAGCACCTACAGCAAATTTAGCCGCATGTTCGCCTCGTCCAGGGTCTCCGGGGCAGAGATGGCTCGGGAGATCCTGAACGTGGGTGGAGCTAATGATGTCAATATCGAGAAGACCCCCGGACAGCTCAGCGACCACTACGACCCGAGGAAAAAAGTCCTCCGCCTCTCGCCCGGCGTCTATGAGAGCAATTCCCTAGCTGCGCTGGGTATCGCGGCCCATGAATCAGGTCATGCTCTCCAGCATCATACCGGCTACGTGCCGCTTCATATCAGGAATGGAATTTATCCGATCGCCAACTTCGGTTCCACCCTCGCTTTTCCCCTTTTTCTGATCGGGTTTTTTATGAGTTCCAAAGGCCCGAATATTTTGATGGATATCGGCATTCTTCTTTTCGCCGGGGCTGTCGTTTTCAGCGTTCTGACGCTTCCGGTCGAACTCAATGCCTCCCACCGGGCCATGACTCTCCTGGCGGAACGCGGATATTTAAAGGGCCAGGAGCTTGATGGCGCAAGAAGAGTACTCTCAGCGGCAGCGCTGACTTACGTGGCCGCCACGGCTATGGCCGCAATGCAGCTTCTGCGCATGTTCCTCATCCGCCAGTCCAGGGACTAACCCTCCCTCTCACGTTCCACTTTTCCGGGGGGCATCTCTGTTTTCTTGAAAAATATGATCATGATAGGTTGGCGCTGCGCCAGTCCCCGCCGCGCCCCGACGCTGTCTCCATTCTGCCTTTCACGGAAACGAAGGTGTAACCATTTTCCTCCATCGTCTTGACAGGACGGAGTCTGCGTGATAGATAAGAAAATCTCCATTCTCTGTCAAAGGAGGCTTTCATGCGAAGAGGGCGCACAACAAAAGCGATAGCCTTTGGGGCTCTATTCTTGCTCCTTCCCCTTTTGGCCGCAGCTCAGACGGCGCCGGAGAAATTCCTCGGGTTTAAGGTCGGCGCTGACCGGCACCTGGCCGACTACAACCAGATTCAAGCCTATTTTCAAAAACTCGACCAAGAGTCCCCGAGGCTTCAAGTTGTTACCATCGGGTCTTCGACGCTCAAAAAACCGATGATCATGGCCATCATTACTTCGGAAGAAAACATGTCCAAGCTCGACCGCTACCGGGAGATCGCCAAAAAGCTTCGTGACCCTGAGGCCATTTCTCCCGAGGAAGCCAAGAACCTAGCCAAAGAAGGCAAGGTGATGCTCCTCATCACCTGCAACATCCACGCTTCCGAGATCGCCTCGTCCCAGATGGTGATGGAACTCGCCTATAAACTCATCACCGGCGACACACCTTTCGACGCGGACAAGGTCCTCCGGGATGTCATCGTCCTGATCGTGCCTACCACCAATCCTGACGGCCAGCAGATGGTAGTCGACTGGTATAAAAAATATCTGGGCACGAAATACGAAGGTGGACCGATGCCCTGGCTTTACCACCATTATGCCGGACACGATAACAACCGCGATTGGTTCATGTTCAACCTTCCCGAGACCAGAGCCGTCACGAAAGTTCTTTACCATGACTGGCTCCCGCAAATTCATATCGACGAGCATCAAATGGGCTCCACAGGAGCGCGGCTTTTCGTCCCTCCTTTCATGGACCCTCCCGTCCCCACCGTCCAGCCTCTTCTCTGGCGAAGCGTGAACCTCTGCGGGGCCAATATGTCCTATGACCTGCAGAAAAACGGGTTCAAGGGGGTCGTCCACGGCCGCAGCTACACCGGCTGGTGGATCGGCGCCTGCGATGATACCTCCTGGCTCCACAATGTCGTCGGTCTTCTCAGCGAAATGGCGTCCGCGCGCGTGGCCACGCCCATCTATATCGAGCCCAATGAACTTCCTCAGTCCTACTACGATAAGGCGATGGAATTCATCGACCCCTGGCCGGGCGGCTGGTGGAGGCTGCGGGACCTGGTCGACTATGAGCTGACGCTCTCCCTGAGCCTCGTCAAAACAGCCTATCTCAACAAAGAGGATTTCTTGTTTAATTTCTACCAGATGTACAAGAATTCGGTGGAAAAAAGAGGCAAGAATGAGCCTTTTGCTTATGTCATTCCTTCCAGGCAGCACGACTATCCCACCACGTTGAAAATGATCGAGGTCCTCAGGCTCGGCGGCGTGGAAGTCCATGAGGCTAAAGCAGATTTCGTCGCCGGCGGGAAACTCTATCCGGCCGGGTCGTTTGTGGTTAAGCTGGCTCAGCCTTATAAGCCTTACACGTGGGCTCTGCTCGAAAGGCAGAAATACCCTGACCTGCGGCAGTATCCCGGCGGCCCTCCCGTTCCTCCCTACGACAATGCCGGCTGGACTCTTCCGCTGCAGATGGGCGTCACCTGCGACGAGGTCGATGAGCCTTTTGACGCGCAGCTGGAAAAAATAGAAAAGGTCCCGACGCCGACTGAAGTCAAGCTAAAAGCAGAAGCCCCCTATTATGTCCTTGACTGCAGCGCCAACGCCGCCTACAGCGCGGCTTTTGCGCTCCTCAAGGAGAAGGCTGAAATCTACCGCTCCAAAGAGAAGGTCAAACTTCAAGATTTCGAGGCGGCTGCGGGAAGCTTTCTGGTGAAGAACAGCCCGGAAGTCCAAAAAACGCTCCCCGGCCTCGCCGAGAAATGGCATCTCCGTGCGGCCGAGCTGACTGATGCTTCCGCCGTCTCTAAAGCCCCCCTTAAAAATCCGCGCATCGGCCTCTATCAGTCCTGGCGGGGCAACATGGATGAGGGCTGGACAAGATATGTCTTTGACGACATGGGGATTCCTTATACGGTGCTTCACAACGACGCCTTCAAAGGGACCAAAGGGAAAAAGGCCGACCTGCGTGCCGGCTACGATGTCATCGTTTTCGCCGATGAAGATCCCGATATGATCGTGACCGGAAAACCCAGCTCCACTTCTGAGTACGCCCGTTATTTCACCGCCAATTTTCCACCCGAGTACGAGGGAGGCATTGAGAAGGAAGGCGTGGAGGCTTTAAAGGCTTTCGTCGAGGCAGGAGGAATTCTAGTGACCTTGAACGGTGCCTGTGAGTTCGCCTTCAAGGAATTTCAAGTTCCCGCACGCGACGCCGTGGGACGCGTGGACCGGACAAAGTTTTTCTGCCCGACCTCGATTCTGAGAATCGAGGTCGATAACTCCACGCCCGTCGGCTACGGCATGCCCGAGAAAGCCGGGGCGATGTTTGCGGACAGTATCGCCATAGCGACCAGGGTGCCGCCGGCGGAATGGGACAGGAAGGTCGTCGCAGCCTATCCCGAGGACGAAATTCTCCTGAGCGGCTGGCTCCTCGGAGAGGACATGATCGCGCGGAAAGCGGCTGTCGTGGATACCCAATACAAAGGGGGACACATCATCCTCATCGGCATCCGCTGCCAGAACAGGGCCCAGTCGCACGGGACGTACAAATTCCTGCTGAACGCGCTCCTCTACCCCCAGCCTGACGAGAAATAGAGAATTTCGATCATGTGAGAATGGCACTTGTCGCGGCGCGTCCCCGTCCGTCCTCGGTTCATCCATCCTCAGGAATTCGCCTTTGTCGGCGAAACGGAGGGCGGCGGTTATTCATACTAATTCTATATTTTCTATAAATTTGGTATAATTAAGATGGTCTAGTTTTTTTCCTCTTGCCCGAGGAGTCCTGGGATGACCGAAGAAAAACCGGAAGAAAAGAAGAAAAAGCTCTCGCTGATTGTCTTCAGCGGGGATATGGATAAACTATTTGCCGCCTTTACCATCGCTACAGGGGCCGCCGCCTCAAATATGGAGGTGGTCATGTTCTTCACCTTTTGGGGCCTGCGCGCCCTCAAGAAAAAGACAAGAACGGGACGGAGCCTTTTCGGTCGGCTTCTCGGCTGGATGTACGGCGGCGACATCGAACGGGCGACTCCGAGCAAGATGAGTTTTGGCGGCATCGGCCGCTGGATATTCAAGAAAATGATGAAGGCGAAGCGCGTTCCTTCGCTCCTGGAAATGCGCCAGATGGCCATCGACTTAGGGGTCAAACTCTACGGCTGCCAGATGAGCATGGGCGTCATGGAGATTCCCAAAGATAAGATGATCGACGAAGTCACTGCCTGTGTGGGCGTCGCTTTTTTCATCGAGCAGGCCCAGCAGTCCGATGTCACTCTCTTCATCTGAGGTTTCGCCGGGCCGCGCCTCCTGGACCCTTGCTCTGGTCTCTGTTTTTCTTGCTTTATCCATTCGTCTTCTATAAAATAAACCCGGAAAATTTATATAGTTAAATAAATCTGATCGATGCCGAATTTTATTTCGGGGAAAGTCGCCGGCCTTAAGGCAGTCAAAGGAAAGAAATCTGAGGGCGATCTAAAATCCCGCCTTGACTCGCTTTCCAGACAGCTGGCCTCGGCCGAGGCTCGTTTCTTCAACATCATCGGGAAAAACGCCGATTCCATCCTGATCGTGGACAAGAACGGCGTGGTCAATTTTGCCAACCCTGCGGCCGAGGAGCTCTTCGGCCGCCTGGGGAAAGATTTCCTGGGCAAGCCGTTCGGTTTTGCCCTCTCACACGGAAAAGCCACCGAGATTGAAATCCCCTCTGAGAACGAGCAGACCAGGACAGGAGAAATGCAGGTCGTCGATATCGAGTGGCAGAACACTCCCGCCTATCTCATAACAGTGAGGGATATCACCGAACGCAAGCAGGCCGAACAGCTGAAGATAGAGATCGAAAGGCACATCCGCCTGGAAAAGCTCAAGGATGACCTGATCAACACGGTCTCCCATGAGCTCCGCACTCCCCTTTCCATCACCAAAGAGGCCATCAACCTCATCCTGGAAAAAGTTCCCGGCGAAATCAACGACCAGCAGACGGAAATTTTAGGAATTGCCAGGAACAACATCGAACGCCTGGCCCGTATAATCAACGGTCTGCTCGACATTTCCAAGATAGAAACGGGCAAAGTGGAGCTCAAAAAAGAGGAAGTCGATCTTTCCAGCCTGCTCAAGATGATCGCCCTGGCCTTTGAGGCCAAAGCCAAGGACAAGGGACTCGACTTGAGAGTGAATCTCTCCGAAAAGGTTATCCTGGCTTACGGTAACGAAGACAAACTCAACCAGATTCTTACCAATTTGGTGGATAACGCCCTCAAGTTCACCCCCAGGGGATTCATCGAAATCTCTGCCGAAGAGAAAGAAGACGCCGTCATTTGCAGCGTCCGGGATTCCGGAATCGGAATCGCCAGAGAAGATTTGCCCAATATCTTCGACAAATTCACCCAATTCGGCCGCAAAGACGGCCCGGGCGAAAAAGGAACAGGCCTCGGCCTCTCTATCGTCAAAGGCCTTGTCGAGCTGCACCAAGGAAAGATCCAGGTCGAGAGTGAGGTCGGCCAAGGGACGACGGTCACTTTTTCTCTTCCAAAATTGACCTTTGAAGAGCGACTCAATGAATATCTCTCCAACTTGATCCAGGAGGCGGCGGAGAAAAAAGGAACTTTTTCTTTGCTCATCTTTTACATCCGCAACTTAGAGGATTTCAGCCGCGAATCCGTGGAGAGGACAGAAATGTCCCTTAAAGAAATGGAAGACTTGCTCAGGAAATCGCTGCGACGGAGAGAAGATACGGTTATGTACAACGAAGGCCGTTTTTTCCTTATCCTTCCTGAAACCAAGAAGAAGGATGCGCCCTTTGTCTTGGACAGGATGAAGGAGAATCTCAAACAATACATTTCGAACAGCGATTTCCTGAAAGATAAGATTAAGCTCGAGACAAAGATCCTCTCCTACCCAGAGGAAGCGGTGGAGCTGGGAAAATGGCTTAGCCGATAAGAGGAATTGAAGATGTCCAAGATCTTGGTCATAGAAGACGAGCCCGATCAGAATAAATTGATCAAACTTCGCCTGGAGGCGAGAGGGTATCGAGTGATGTCCGCGGGCAAGGCCAAAGAAGGGATAGAAGTCGCTAAAAGGGAAAAACCAGACCTGATCCTCATGGACATGATCCTGCCGGACATGCATGGACTCGACGCCACGATAAAGCTCAAGAGAAGCCCAGAGACAGTAAATATTCCTATCGTTGCGATTTCGGCCGTCGGATCGCCCGACTTCATGAAGGCCTGCTTGCAGGAGGGGATCCTCGCTTACGTTAGAAAGCCCTATGATCCCAAGGAACTTTTCAAGACCATCGAGAAATTTGTCCGGCCCGGAGAGGAAGAGAAAAAAGAGAAAAAGGTGAAGGCCAGACCTGTTCCGGCGGCAGCCTCGAGCTTCACGGACAAACTGGCGGAAATTGAAGAGGAATTTAAGAAAAAGCCCAAAAAATCACCCCTCAAGAAAGAGAAAATCGAGGAGATGCTCAAGGGGGCCCTTTCAGGTTTCAATATTCCCCTGGACAAGAAAACTCAGCCCCAAGCAGAATCCCGGAAAAGGGCTAAAGGCATCCTGATCATTGACGATGATACAACCTTCGCCAAAATTGTCACCCCGTGCCTCACGGAGCACGGATACGAGGTCGACATTGCCCTCGATGGAGTGAGCGGACTGAAGACGGCTTTCGAGAAGCAGTCCGACTTGATTCTTCTGAATCTTATTCTGCCGGCAGGCGGAGGCGAAACCACCTTGTCGAATTTACGAAAATCTCCGGAAACAGCCCCTATCCCCGTCTTCATCATGTCCAGCCTCTTGTCCCCCAAAAAGCTCGAGGAAAAAGCCCGAGAACTCGGGGCGCAGGGATTTATTTCAAAACCAATCGAGCCTGAAGATCTTCTTTATATCATTGACTCCGTCGTCGGAGCCTGATTTTCCTTGAGAAGGTCTAAGTCCGACTAAAATAATCGGGAAGGGACTTGTTCGGCCGCTCCCCTTGAGCTAAAATAAGAAAAGGGAATAATTCCGATGCAGAATAAACGAATCCTGATCATCGATGACGAAATGGATTTCGTCAAGATGCTCAGAGCCCGGCTTCAGATCGAGGGTTATGAGGTGTTGACAGCCGAGGATGGGACAAAGGGAATCCAAGTCGCCCGCAAAGAAAGGCCCGCTGTGATCATCCTGGATATCATGATGCCGGGCATGGATGGCCACATTGTCTGTGATATGCTGAAAAAATCAACCCTGACTTGGTCTATCCCCATCATCTATCTGACCGCGAAAACCAGCCAGGCCGATGAGCTCTTGGCCATGGAAAAAGGAGCAAAGCATTATCTGACCAAGCCCTATAATCCGGGCGTCCTCCTGGAAATGGTCAGGAGTGCTATCCTGGAAACCGACCAAACCGAAAAAAAGGAAGACCGGATTCTCGTTATCGATAAAGACCTCAATTTCGTCAGTGAGCTGGAAGCTAAGCTCAAGCAGGCGGGGTACGAAGTCTTGCTCTCTCCCACGGCCAAGGAAGGCCTTAAAGCCGCCAGAGAACATCACCCCGACATCATTCTCCTGGACTTCCTGACATCCCATGAGGACTCCCACGCCAGCATCAAAATCATCAGCAACGATGACAGCCTGAAAGCCATTCCCCTTTTCATCCTGGCCCCCGAATCTGTCATGGCTAAGGTGGACCAGAAAATGGCCAACCTCGAGAAATTTATCACCAAGCCCATAAATTATGTCCTTTTCTTGGAAACGATCGAGAGAACTCTGAATATGAAAACGGCGAGAGGCCAGGACGCTCGAGGCGGCTGAAGATTATTCGCCGCTCAGAATGGCGCTGGCCTTAGCGATATCCGAGACATCCAGGATAACCGAAGTCGTATTGCCCTTCCGGCTTAACGTCCCGTAACAATATTCGATATTGATTCCCTTATTTCCCAGCTTGGTGGTCACTTCGGCTAAAGCACCGGGTCTGTTTTCCAGGTCGATCTTGAGGACGTCGCGCGTCTCGGTCGTGTAATTAAGCTTGCTCAAGAGCTTCATCGCCTTGTTGAGATTTTTCACATAAATTTTGGCTGTATCTTGAAAAACCCCGATCGCTTCGATGTTGAGCTCATTTTCAGCCAGATGGCTGCACAATTCACCCAAGGTGGAAGGCCGGTTTTCCAAGATGACGAAAATTTCTGTGATTCTTTCCATTATTCCCCCGTTTTATTGGATTTGGCCATTTTATGCCCTGGGGCCAAGGCCCCTCATTCTCTTTTCAAATACGTCCTCAAATACTGAGCTCGAAAAAAGGCCTCCGTCTTCTCCGGTTCTCGAAAAGAGAGCTGTTGCTTCTTGAAGGAGAGCTCCCCTTTGAAATCATCAATGGAACGATAGGCATGTTCCTCCATCCAGTCCTCGAGCCCTCGGAGCAAGCCGGGCAATGCTTCGAGACCTTCCTGGTAAAATAAGGAAGTAATCTGGACAGCTGAGGCCCCTGCCAGGAGCAGTTTAATGACCTGGTCCGCCCGGCGCACGCCTCCTGAGGAAGCAATATCACACTCCACCCGTCCAGCGCAGAGAGCGACCCAGCGGAGGGATTGGTAAAAGTCTCCTTTCCCGATGATGTTTCTGGTCTTCATGTGGCCGATGTCGATATCGGGCTGGAGAAACCAGTTGAAAAAGACTAGCCCCTTGCACCCGGCCTCGGCAAGTTTCTGGCCCAGATTGGGTATGGAGGTGAGTTGGTATGAAAGCTTCACGGAGACAGGGATAGCCACAGACTTTTTTACCTCCTCTAAGATCTGGAGATGAAACTTCTCGTATTCTGTGCCTGGAGTACGGATCTCATACGGAAGATAATAAATATTCAGCTCCAGCGCATCGGCTCCGGAATCCTCAAAGTGATGAGCAAAAGTCGGCCACAGCCTGGAGGACTGGCAGTTGACGCTGGCGATCACGGGAATCTTGACCTTTTTCTTGGCCTCTTCAATGATCTGGCACATCTTCTGGGTGGAATATTCAAGCAGGCCTCCCCTCTCGAGATAATCCAGAGCTTCGGGATAGATAAAAGATCCCCTTTCGGCCGGGTCGACTTCACTGACGAACTGTTCTTCAAAAAAGGACTTGAGCGAAACAGCCCCCGCGCCCGCTTCTTCGCAACGGATAACGCCTTTCACCGAGGCGGTTAGATCGCTGCTTCCGACGATGACGGGGTTGCGCAGCTTGAGCCCCATGTAGGATGTAGTTAGATCAATCATATGATGCTCCTTCCATCATTTTTTATTTTTTGGGGAAATCGGGAACAAATTCCTTGATCGCCTGCCGATACCGAGATGCCAGGGCGACTTCTTTCTCCCGGTCGCGATAGTTGTCGGGAAGTCCGCCCTTGTATTCCTCTTTAAACCAGAGGATTGTCCGCTCGAGCCAGGTCTCAAAGGGAGTCGAGGAAAAATTCAGGTCCCGCCGGGCCTTTTCTGTGAAAAGGATGAACGGCCTCCTCATGGAGAACGGAGAAAAAGAGGTCCCCAGGGCTGATGCCTCCAGGACGTCCGTGGGGATATCGACGAGGTCCGGCTGCCGGCCCAGGATGCGTGCCGCAGCGAGCACAAAACTCCTCAGGGTCAAAATTTCTTCCTGAGCCAGATTGTAGGCCTGGCCATGAGCTTGGGCGTTAAGAAGGTTTGCCGATACGGTCCGGACAATATCATCCTGGTAGATGTGGGTAGAAGCGCTTAGGCCGCTGTCCGGGAGGATGAGCGGCTTCCCGTCTTCGAGGCGCAAAAAATAGGAATAGGCCCGGAGAGTGTAATCCCTCTCCCCTATCACGATGGGCAGGCGCAGAATGGTCACGGGAAATCCGTGTTTTTCATAAGCCTGGCGGAGGGCCTCTTCACACTTTCTTTTATGATATCCGTAAAGCCACCAGTCTTTATTCCTTTTCGGCTCCGGAAAGAGCTCCCGGTCGAAGTCCTCTTCCCGAAGGGGACAAGGAAAATCTTTGGTCACGACGTAAACAGAGCCGGTGCTGATGTGGAAGAAATGGCCGGTATTTCCGGAGAATGTCTCGACGGCAGACTGGCTGTCCTCAGCCTGAAAAGCGATCATGTCCACGACGACATCGAATTTTTCCCTTCCGAGTTTCTTGGAGAATTCCCGGCGGTCGTTCCTGTCGCCTTTGATGCGCTGGACTCGGCTCCCGAAATCATCGGGCGTTAGGCCGCGGTTGAAGAGCACAACCTCATGGCCGTCAGCGAGGAGTTTCTTGGCGATGTGGTAGCCGAAAAAGCGCGTTCCGCCGATAACGAGTACCCTCATATCGCCCTAAAAAAGTTCAGCCCCTTTCCCGTGTCATGGACAGCATCCATAGCATAGCGCAAAGGACACGATTTGTCCATTCAGAAAACTTTAATCAAATATCTTGCCCGGGTTCAGAATGTGATGAGGGTCGAAGAGCCGTTTGATCCCCTTCATCAGCTCGAGCTGCACCTCATCCAACGTTAGAGAAAGGAAAGGCTTCTTGACAACCCCGACGCCGTGCTCTCCGGAGATGACTCCTCCCCTTTCCTTGCCGTCAGCGTAAAGCAGCTCCCGGACTTTATCCACCTTGGCCCGCCACTCCTCTTCAGGCACAGGGATCATTTTCCCACCGGCGTAACGGGCCCGCATGATGTGGGTATGGACATTTCCGTCGGCCGCGTGCCCAAACGTGGGCAGCCAGATAGCATATTTCTCGGAGACCTCGCGGACCCGCTTGACATGCCCGGGAATCTCGGCCCGGGGAATAGAGATATCAAGAATCTCGATGGTATGGGATTTTATAGCTTCGTAGATTTTGCTGCGAATCTCGAGCACCGTCTCCTGTTTCTTCGGGGTGTCGGCGATAAAGACATCGATGGCTCCCTTTTCAAGGCAAACCTCGGCCACGGCCTGGGAAAGCCGATCCATTTCCTCTTCGGTCGAAGCATCAAGGATAACAAGGAGGTACGTCTTCCCGGCCGAAGACGGCCAGCGCTTATTGAGATAATCCTCCGTGATGTGGATCACTTCCGCTTCGATAAATTCGACGGCCATGGGCATGATCTTTCGCCTCATCAAAAGCGGAACCGATTCGATGGCGCTTTCCAAATCCGCGAATGGGATGACGAGTGACCTGGACAGCTGGGCAGCAGGAAGAAGCTGGATGACGGCTTGGGTAATCACACCGAGCGTCCCTTCAGAGCCGACGAGAAGATGGAGGAGGCTGTAGCCGGTGCTGCTTTTCATGAGCTTTCCACCCAAGCGGATGACTTTCCCCTGGGGAAGAACGACTTCCAGCCCGCGCACATAATTCCTGATCACGCCGTATTTGACGGCCCGGCTTCCTCCCGCGTTCGTGGCGATAAGCCCTCCTATCATGGCGCTCTCTTCCCCGGGATGAGGCGGAAAAGAGAGGCCCGCGTCCTCCACCGCCTTGACAAAATCCAGCAAGGTCACGCCGGGCTCGACCACCGCCATCTGATTGTCCCGGTCGATTTCCACAATCCTGTTCATCTTCTCGAACGAGAGGACGATGCCTCCGAAGAGGGGGACGCAACCTCCGCAGAGTCCTGTCGCCCCGCCTCGCGGAGTGACCGGAATTCTTTTCTCATCGGCAAGCCTCAAAACCGCGGCGACTTCTTCTGTCCGTCGAGGCTTGATGACAACTTCAGGGGCCTGTCTTATATCTTGGAGAGAAAACTCATCGTGGCTGTAGTCGGCCATCTTCTCCGGGTCGAAAATCACATCCCCGGGACCGACAATCTTGACTAACTGATTCCGAATCTCTCGGCTGATTTTTATAGACATGGTCACGACTCCAAGGTGTCCCCGAAAAGTTGCTTAATAGTTACGGATAAAGTTTTATAATCCAATAAAAACCTTATGTCAAACTCAGACCTTGCGGGAGCAAAGAGAAAGAAAAGACCGGCTATTTCTGATCAGAAGCTGAGCGGAGCTGGCGGGGGAAAAAAACCACTATTTGAGGCATGCCTTTGAATTCTTCGAGGAGGCCGGTCACGACAAGGTCCTGGCTTAAGTAATTCTTTAGCGCCGGAAAAAAGCGCTGGCGATTCCGCGGAATCAAGGCTTCGAATTCCTGGTCCTCGGAGGAGAGATAGACAAAAGGCCGTTTCTCTTCTGCAGAAGAACAGTTAAACCTGACCGCGATATATTTTCCCAGGTAAGACCGGGCTTCGGCTGAAGAAATCACCTCCGGCTCCTCTTTCCGCCAGAGGCCTCTCTCTTCTTGACGAGCTTCGAGTTGGGCTTCCCTGAAGAGGTTTTGAATATCGCTCCGAAAGGGAAAGGCCAGGAAAACATAGGCAAAACCTTGCCGGATGATGAATTCATTGAAAAGCTTTCCCCTGTCTGTCCAGACATAGGCCAGAGTTCTCCCGTACTGATCCACCCGGGTTTGGTCATAGGTCAGGCGGACTTTTTTGCCGTAAAGATAGAAGAAGGAAAACCTCTTGGCCAGAAAGGCCCGAAAAGCGACATCCTCCCTGAGGTCACTGAGCTCGGGCGAATTCAGGCCGATGAGCCTGACTCGCTCGGAAGAGCCGTCGGGGAACTGGACTCTTATAGTGTCACCGTCATAAACCGTAACGACAACGCCGGAATCCGACTCGCCGGCCGCCCGAATTTGAGGCGAACTCGAAGAGCCGGCCGCCCGGAAAAAGAAGAAAAATAACGAGAGCAGAAAAAAAACGCCCCCGGACGCCGGCTTTTTCAAGTTTGATTCCCCTTCTTCATAACGACCCTGAGTTTATAAATTTGATGATCATAATAAATTATGGAAAACGGCCAACTTCTGGAAAGCGGCATCTCAAACGGCTCTCTTTTATGCTTGAACCAGCTCTTTCACTGCCCGGCTGATGTGAGAGGCGCTTATGCCGTACATATCCATAAGCTCAGCAGGTTTTCCCGACCGGGGGAGGTCCTTGATGCAGAGATGGACGATCTTGGCGCTGCCGGCCAAAGCCTGGGCAACGGCCTCTCCCAGACCGCCGTTGGGGAAATGATCTTCGACCACCACAACCTTTCCGCCTGTCTCGGCAACCTCCCGCCCAATGGTCTCGCGGTCCAAAGGCTCAACAGAATAAGCATCAATGACCCGGACTCCGATATTCTCCTTCTTCAGCTCTTCCTGGGCTTTGAGCGCTTCGAAGACGGTTATCCCGGCGGCGATGACGGTCGCTCGATCGTTCGCGCCTTGGCGCAGGACTTTTGACCCACCGATAGGAAAGCTTTCCTCCCGAGAATAGAGAAGCGGAGTCGCCGGCCGGGTGGTCCGCAGATAAGAGAGACCTTCGTGCCGGGCTATAGATTCCAAGCAGCCTTCCGTCGAGAAGGCGTCACAAGGATAAAGGACGACGCAGCCGGGGATGGGCTTAAAGATGGCCATGTCCTCGAGCCCCATCTGCGAAGGCCCGTCTTCCCCGATGCTGACGCCCACATGGGAGCCGCAAAACTTGATGTTGGAGAAGGAATAGCCCGACATCCGAATCTGGTCGTGGGCCCGGCTGAGGAATGCGGCAAACGTCGCGATAAACGGGATATATCCTTTGGCGGACAACCCGATGCCCAGGCCCACCATATTCTGTTCGGCGATGTAGGTCTGGAAAGACCTCCGGGGAAAGGCCTCGAAAAATTTCTCGGCAGAGGTGGAGTTTTTGACATCCCCGTCGAGGGCCACGGCCCATTCATTGACCTGACCCAGTTTCTGGAGAGCGATCCCATAGGCCAGCCGCGTGGCTGTTTTCTCGGAGTATTGCGATCTTTCAAAATTAAGCTTCCTCTTCCACTGCGGCCGTCGCGCTTTCCGGGGTTTGCGGACGTATTTCTTGGAATCGATCTCGGGCAGGGGGCCTATCTCTTCAAGCGCCCGGCGCAGGTCATCTTCCTTCAAAGGCTTTCCATGCCAGCCGTTCCTATCCTCAACAAACGAAACGCCTTTGCCCTTGATGGTTTTGGCCAGGACGACGGCAGGTCCGTTGGCCTTTCTGATTTTTTCAAAGGCCTCGAGGATGCTCTCGACATTGTGACCGTCTACTTTATGGACATCCCACCCAAAGGCCTTAAATTTCCGTTCATAGGCTTTGATATCATGCCCGTGCATGGTGGCTTCTGATTGGCCGAGCCTATTGATATCCACGACGGCCCTGAGATTATCGAGCCGGAGGCGGACGGCGGCGTTCGCTGCCTCCCAGACAGAGCCTTCCGCGCACTCCCCATCGCCCATCATGACGAACGTCCGGCCCGGCGATTTTCCGAGCTTCTGGGCCAGGGCGATGCCGGCTCCCACCGACAAGCCCTGGCCTAAAGAGCCAGTGGCCGCCTTTACCCACGGCATCCTCGGTGTCGGATGTCCTTCGAGGTTGGAGGTCACGTGGCGTAGGTTCATCAATTCTCCGAAAGGAATGATCCCGGCCTCGGCATAAGACGCCCACAGAATGGGCGCGGCATGGCCCTTGGAGAGGACGAACTCATCATTCCCCCAGTCTTGGGGATCCCGAACGTTGTATCTCATCTCGCTGAAAAAAAGACAAGCTGTAAGCTCGGCCATGGACAAGCAAGTGGTCGGATGCCCGGAGCCGGCTTTGGTCGTCATTTTAAGAGAATGAATGCGCAGTCTCGTGGCGATTTTTTCTAGAGCCTCTATTCTATTCATCCGCGTCTTCCTCCATCTTTTTAATTTCAGGCGCCTCCAAAAGGCCATCATTATAATATCTTCAGCTCGTCTGAACAATAATCTTTTCAAAACAAGAAGCTCGAGGTTAGCTCACAAGGGTTAGAACAGCCCCCAAAATTCACCGCGGCAATCATCCTTAGCGGTTATTGACCAAGTAGGAGGAAAGGCTATATTTGTGGGAAGAAGCAATAAAGGATACCTATGCCCGAACATAAGGACGCCCATGACGAATGATTTGTTTTCCAGAGCCGGTCAAATCCTTGATGTCCTTCGCGAGATAGAGCTTGTGGTAGCCGAGCTTTACCGGCGATTTTCCGTATTTTTCCCGCACGACCGGGTCTTTTGGCAAGACCTGTCCAAAGACGAGGAGAATCACGCGACTATGGTGACTGAGTTGAAGAATACACTTCTTAAAAATGGAGCGCCGTTTGAGGTCGGGGCGGTCGACCTTTTCGCCCTGGCCACCTGCCGCAAAGGTATTGAGGGCTACCTGGACCGCCTCCAGAGAGGAGAACTGGGAAGAAGAAACGCCTTCTTTATCGCCCGGGACTTTGAAAGGACCGTAATCGAACTCGGCTTTTACAACGCCGTCAAGAGCGAAAACAAAGACTACCAACTGATCCAAAGCAAAATCCAGAAGGAAACGGAGATCCACCTCCAGAGGCTCGAAAATTATATCCAGACGATCTTTCCCTGATGGTATTCACTCGTCCCTGCGCCGGTTCAAGCGTGAGCAATAAAATATAAAAAGCTGCTCTGAACGGCCATCAAAAAGTGAGGAAACCGGAGCGAACAGGGTTACCTTAATGAAGCAAGTTGCTTTTGGGCGCGGAAGTAATAGGGATGGAGGCTGAGGGCTTTTTGGAACTCGGCCTTTGCTTCTCCTTGTTGTCCCTTCTCCGAAAATCCCAAACCGAGAAGATAATGGAAATAGGCTTCGCGCCTCTGCGCCGACTCTTTTTCTCCAAACTTAGCGAAATAATCCATAGCTCCGCTTTTCTCCAAATTCTCGCGGGCAAAGCGAATCAGCCCATCCAAGGCTTCCAAAGCTCTCGCCTCCTGCCCGAGCTTACGCCAGGACAAGCCTTGATAATAGGAAAGTTCGGATGGGCCCCGGGCCGATTCCACTGACTGAGCAAAGGCCTCTTTGGCTTCTTTGGGTCTGCCCAGGGCTGCATAAGCCATTCCGATAAAATAATAGACTTCCGGAGACCGGCCGCCCGAAGCCGGTTTTCCCGCTTCCAGATTATCCGGATATTCCAGGGCCGCTTGAAAATCCCTGAGAGCATTTTTGGATTTTTTCCCAGAAAGAAATTTTTGGCCGCGAAGAAGATAGGCATCCACATAGACATCATGAATTTCTCCGCCGCCTTCCCAGGCGTGGAAATGGCGGAATGTCAGAAGCGAGATGGCGCGTTCGTCTTGTCCGAGTTCCACGAGGAGCGAAATCTCGCGCGAGAGGGCGTCGTCCCGCTTGGCCACAACGGAGTGGTTCTTCATCAGCTTATCCAGCCTTGCTTGAGGTGCAACGTTGGCCAGATCATAGAGTTGATCTAACTCAAAATAAAGCCGGGGATCATTCGGGTCACAGGCCGCGGCTTTTTCCAGGGAGGCCACGGCAGCCGGAAGGTTATTTTTGACCCGGGCATAGGCCAGCCCAAGATTCCTGTGGACTGTGGCCAAAGTGTCATCCGTTTTTCTCGATTTTTCCCACTCCTCGACTGCTCTATCGGGCTGTAAGTCAAAGAAGAGGTTGCCCAGGTAGTAGGGCGCCCGCGCATCCTGCGGATTCTCTTTTTCCGCCCACGAAAGGACATCAATCGATTCAAGCCGGAACGGAAAGACATAGTCCGTCGGCATTTGGGCCGCTTCCCGGCAATATTGTCCGGCCTTCCCGTCCTCACCTTTTTTATGCAAATAATATCCCAGGTAATAATAAATCATGGGGTTTGATGAACCCGGCTTCCTTTCGGGATCTTCGAGACGCGAAAGAACGGCAATCGCTTCATCCCAGAATCCGCTGTTGCCGTAGTCAACAGCCAGCTCGAGATAGCTCTGGACTGATCCTCTCATTCTTTCTCTCAGGCCATCCTGGGCTTTGCGGACTTCAGGTTCGAGTCCTCTGATGGAGTAAAGAAGCGAAAGCTCGTTTCCGGCCCAAAAATCCAAAGGGTCAAGGGCCAAGCATTCGCGGACCTGCTTTTCCGCCTCTTCAGGCCGGCCTATTTTTCTCAAGAGAACAGCCCTGAGGTCCAAGGCTTTTATATTCCATCTGTTCGCCGAAAGGGAGCGGTCGATAAATTTCAAGGCCTGGGAATAGTCTCTTTTGTTCGAGGCAAGCTCGGCCCTCTGGTAGTGGGCGGCGGCAGACCACGCCTCACTCCAAGAAGCCCTGGCGAAAGCATCAAAGGCCTCGTTCTCTTTTCCCTGGGCTCTCAAAGCCAACCCAAGATAATAAAGCGTCTCACTGTCTTTCGGCCGAGTGTAGTTTTTTGTCACCCTGCCGACGGCGCGCTGGAGTCTCTCTTCAGCTTCTTGATACAATCCTCTCATTAAATCGAGCCTTCCCAGCGCTGTGTTCGTCCGGGCATCATCCGGGTCCCTCTTTAGCGCTTCTTTATAGTAAGGATACGGCTCCATGGCCGGGTTATAAAACTGCTCGAGGCGCAACCCGGCAAGATAGAGATCTTCGTTTGTCTTGATTTTTTCAGGAGACGGAGGAGGAACAACAGGTTGGGGAATTACGGGCTCTATTCTTTTTTCAGGCTTGTAGCTTAGGAGTTCTTTTCCCTCGGCTGTCAGCAGTGAAAGACAGAGCGATTCCTCTTCTATACCCGCCGGAAGCGGAATCTCCGCCGTGAACGGCTGACCCGGGCCGATATCGATAATCTCCTCAAAAACCACCCTCTCCCCTGCCGTCAGCAGAACCTTTGTCTCTTTATAGGGGGAGGTTGTGTTAAGTCCGATAAAGGCCTTTGGGCCCGGCCTTAATTCCAGATTGCAGGCCGCGTTTGCAGTTGCGTTCTTGACGCCTCCTAACATGCGGATAGGAAACCAATATTGAGTTACGTTCTTGACCTCATAAGGCTGGCACCAGCTGTAGTCCGGCTGATTATCCGAGAAAGAGCCGAACATGAGCTCAAGGTAAGGCCCGTCTGCGTCGGTCAGGATTTTTTCCCATATTTTTCCTTCGCTGCCCGTCCCCCAGGTCCAGAATTTCTTTCCCGGAACAAGATGATGGTCGGCGACAAAGACGACGCCGGCTTCTTGGCCGTGGTCGTAGCCGGCGAAAAAATCCTCCTCGGATCCCCAGGCAAAAAAGGACGTCGGCGAAGGATTGTCCCTCCACCAGCTGACGTCCACGCCCTTCGTATAATCCACGCGGTTGTAAACCTCGCGGGAGATGGGCCAATGAGAAAACTGATTCTTGCCGTGAAAAGTCGCTAAAGTGGTGCTCGGCGGGAAAATGACCTGGTAATTCTCGTTCGCCTGGACAGCGGCATTGGCCCAACAGAGAAGCGAATGGGCTAAGGGAGTGCGGTTGAAAATCTTATAAGTGATTTCGAGGGTGGAGCGGCCGGGCCGGAGGGTGAGGCCCACGAGCCACTTCATCCGGTGGCGGAGCTCCGTCTCACCCACCCAGATGGTCTTGCTGCCATCGGGGTTATCGGCCAGCGTCCAGTCCACGGGCATGAAAGAGGTGGCCCGGTGATGGTGAGGAATATTCCATTCGACGCCTCCGGAAATCCAGGCTCCCAACATGCCGATGAGCGCCGGCTTGATGACATGCTGGCGATAAAAGAAATTATGGGCGTTCGTCTTGTCCACCGCTTCGAAGATCCTTCCTCCGATTTCAGGAAGGACGCATATCTTCACATAGTCGTTTTCAAGGTAAACGGCGTCATAAGTTTTATCCACGCGGTTATCCGTGAGAATATCCAAAAAAGGATACGGATAGACGGGGCCTTTGGCGCCCTGGTAGGCTCTCCCGAAATAAAAAATCGGGTTTTTCTCCGGCTCTCCGGGAAGGTAGGTAGGAATGACCAACGGCTCCTTCCAGACCTTGACAGAGTCAGCGCTGGCGAGTGAGGTCAGAGGCAAAAAAGAAAAAACGGCTGCGGTCAAACAAAGCAAGCATGGCAGACGGTATGTCCATCCTTTCATCTTTTCCTCTCCAAGCCTAAAAGTCTTCCTTTCTCTCATAACAACTCTCAGAAGAGAAGTCAAATTGGCCGGTCCGCGGAACAGCACAGGCAAAATTATCTCGGGAAACATTAACCCGTTTGAAGCTGACCAAAAAAATAAGAAGATAAAAAAGGAAAAAATTCAGATGTAAGGAAGAAAAAAGAGTCGGGCGTCAGGAGGACCAAGTTCGCGGAAAAAAGAGTTTTTCGTAGAGAGCCAGGGCATAGAGGTCCGTCATCCCGGCGATAAAGTCCGCGGCTCTCCTTTCCAAAGAATCCCCCCGGGGATAGGGCTTGACGTAGAAATCTGGGTTGCGCAGCACATAGTCAAAAAGGTCGGAGAGAATTTTTTTGGCTTTGCTGATTTCATCTGTTGCGTGGGGACTGCAATAGACTCTCTTATAGAGGAATTCTCTTAACTCCACAACAGCGGCCATGCCTTTCTCACTCATGGCAATTCTCTCCAGCCCTGTGTTCAGACTGACTTTGACGACATCCTCGACCATGCGGTCGATGCGGCTGGCAGGCCATTTCCCCAAAGCCTTCACCAGGTGCTGAGGGACATCGTCTTCTTTGATGACTCCGGCGCGGAGGGCATCATCAGTGTCGTGATTGACATAGGCGATGACATCCGAGACCCGCACGATCTGCCCTTCCAGGGTCTTGGGCATATCTTCTGAGTCGTTCTCCAAAATCTCCCCCCTGCCCTTGGAATGCTTCTGGATGCCCTCTCTGACTTCATAGGTGAGGTTTAATCCCTTGCCTTCGTACTCCAGTTTTTCTACAACGCGGAGGCTTTGTTCATAATGGGTGAAGCCATCCGGAAGGAGCTTGTCCAGGGTTTCCTCGCCGGCATGGCCGAACGGCGTATGCCCGAGGTCGTGTCCAAGGGCAATGGCCTCGGTCAAATCCTCATTGAGCCGCAAGGCCTTGGCGATGGTCCTGGCGATTTGCGAGACTTCCAGGGTGTGGGTCAACCTGGTCCTGTAGTGATCACCGTAAGGAGCCAGGAAGACCTGGGTCTTGTGCTTTAATCGGCGAAAAGACTTGGAATGGATAATCCTGTCTCTGTCTCTCTGGAAGCCCGTCCTCAGAGGATGAGGACTCTCGGGCCGGACTCTTCCTTGTGAGGCTGCGCTCAGGGTGGCCTTTGGAGAAAGAGTCGCCTTTTCGATTTCTTCAAGCTTCTCGCGTATGTTCATGGCTAATGCATATTTAAGAAAACGATTGTGCCAGCGGCCAGGGCTCATCCTTCTGGGCTTGCTCGATAAGGAGCCGGGGGATGGGGAAGTTTATCTCCCGACGATGGGACAGCTCCATCTTTTCAGTCACCATGATCAAGGCCTCTCGGATGCCGACTTTGTTCATTAACCTAAAAGGTCCTTCCGGCCAGGCAAAGGCATTTTGACAGAGCCGGTCGACATCGTCGAGTTTGATGACGCCCGCCTCCACGACCTCTGCCGCCGTCATGAAAGCCACCGCCAAGAATCTCCGCTGGAGATGTTCGATAACCATAAGGTCGAGGGATGTTGATGCCTCATCGGAAGAATGGATTTGTCCGCTGAGAAAATGTTCTCCCCGTTTTTGGCTTTCTGCCAACGGTTGTCTGAAGCTCTCCGGCGGAGAAAAAAAGGTGTCGTAAACGCGGTGAAAAGGATGGCCGGGCTCGGTCGTATCAGAGAACGATTTGATACAAGAGGCGGCCAGTCCCAGCCCGACGGTTTCCATCAATTGAATAAACCCTGCGGGCATGGTGAAAGCCGCTTTTCCAGCCTCGTCGATGCTGCGCGTGCTGAAATTCTCGTCAAGCATGTGCCCGGCCTCAAGGAGCAGGGCGACAAAAATCACGTTGGCGGCTCCGCCCTTCCTGTAACGGATGAGCTGCACGGCGTCTTTGCCTGTTCTTTTAAAATATTGAGCGGCGGTGTCCAGGCTCTTTGGGGAGGATTGGGCTAGAAGGGCGTATTCGCCTCCGTGATTTTTGTGCGCGGGAAAAAAGAAGTGCATCCAGACAAACTTCTCCGGCCTTTTTGTGTGAGTAGCCAGGTTTTCGGCATCCAGGCAGGACGTGTTGCTGGCCAGGACAACGTGGGGAGAGCAGAACTCATCCAGCCTTTGGAAGATCTCTTTTTTTACAGCTGTCTCTTCGGTGGCAGATTCGATGACGAGTTGGAGATTCTTACCGCGGCAGGCTTCCTTAAGGTCGAGTCCGGCCAAGATTCGCTGGCTTATGTCCTCTGTCTGGGGCTTCGAGAAAATGCCCTTTTCCCAAGCCTCATGAAGCTCATGGTTGATAAAACCCTTGGCCCGCTCGACACTCTCTTCTCTGCGGCCGATCAATCCGACATTCACGCCATTTTGGGCAAAGGCCTGAGCGAGGCTGGCCCCCATCAGCCCCGAGCCGACGATGAGAACTTCAACGTCTTCCCAATGGATTGCTTTCTCCATCCATCCTCCTCACCTGGTTCACTTTTTTGGGCGTTCGAGGTTAAACATTATAACACAGACTTTTTCCTGATGATAATTCTTGGTCAGGCGTCTTGAATTTTAATCGTTTTTCGAGTAACTTGAAGACGTGATTCAAGAGAACGTCCGGCGCTTGCTTGCCGAGCTCCCTGAAAATGTCCAACTCGTGGCCGCGGCCAAATCCCGCACTCCCCAGGAGATCCTGGAAGCTGTCGAGGCCGGGGTAAAAATCATCGGCGAGAACTATATCCAAGAAGCCCAGACGGCGTTCGCCGTGATCGGCCGCCGGGTGAAATGGCATTTTATCGGTCACCTCCAGAAAAACAAGGTCAAGAAGGCCGTGGAAACCTTTGACCTGGTCGAGACTGTGGACTCGTTTGAAATCGCCAAGGAGATCGATAAACGCTGCCGCGAGCAGGGAAAAGTCATGCCAGTCCTTATCGAGGTCAACAGCGGAAGAGAGCCGCAAAAATTCGGCGTTCTGCACGAAGATGCGGAAAGTCTGATCCGGGAGCTGGGCCGGCTCCAGAACATCAGAGTGGAAGGGTTGATGACCATGGGGCCGGAATTCGGCGACCCCGAAGGCGCCCGGGCATTTTTCCAGGAGACCAAGAAAGCCTTTGATAAAATCAAGGGCCTCAGCCTCCCGGAGGTAGCGATGGATTGGCTTTCGATGGGTATGTCCCACTCCTACCGGGTGGCGGTCGAGGAAGGAGCGAACATGGTGCGCATCGGGACCAAAATCTTCGGGCCAAGGATTTGAGAGAATGAAGATTCAAAAGATCGACATTTTCTGTTTTGACATTCCTCTGCGCGAGCCCTTTAAGATTTCGATCGGGACCATGTTTGGAGCGAACAACGTAGCCGTAAGGATCCTGACAGACTCAGGCCTTATCGGCCTCGGCGAATCCTGTCCCTTTCCTCCCATCACGGGTGAAACCCAGGAAACAAACATTGCGGCTGCCAGAAGCTTGAGGGAACTGCTCATCGGCAAAGACCCTCTGGCGATAGAGAATTTTGTGCGCGCGGCGGGGAGCTTCCTTTCCTCTAACCCGAGCATGGTCGCAGGTTTTGATATGGCCCTTTATGACATCCTGGGAAAGGCCTCATCGCTGCCGCTTTACCAGCTTCTCGGCGGCGAAAAATCAACCCTCGAGACCGACATCACCGCCGACCTTGACTCACCTAAGAAAATGGCGGCGAAAGCAAAGCGGTTTGTCGCCGCAGGCTACAAAAAGATCAAGATCAAAGTGGGACAGGACCCGGAGATGGATGTAGCCAGGCTTGAAGCGATCAGGGATGCCATCGGCTATGACTATGCGCTGAGTATCGACGCCAATCAGGGCTGGACTGTGCCGCAGGCCGTTTCCGCGCTGAAGAGAATGGAAAAGTTCAAAATTCAGTATGTGGAACAGCCCGTTGCCGCTTGGGACATGGCCGGGCTGGGGGCCGTCCGCCGCCAGAGCCCCATTCCTATCATGGCCGATGAAGCCCTTTTCTCACCTCACGATGCCATCAAGCTGGTCAGAGAAGAAGCCTGCGATTACTTCAATATCAAGCTCATGAAATCCGGCGGGGTTTTGAACGCTCTCAAAATCGCCCATATCGGCGAAGGCGCCAATATCCGGGCGATGGTCGGCTGCATGCTCGAGACGCGCCTGGCTTTGACTGCGGCGGCGCATCTGATGGCGGCCCAAGGCAACATCATTTTTGCCGACCTCGACGGGAATGCTTCCCACGCCGTTGACCCGATTGCAGGCGGAATGATGGTCAAGGGAGGGACCATCACGCTTCCGGATAAGCCGGGGTTAGGCGTCGATATCGACCCGGCCTTCCTGAAGAAACTGCGAAAAGTCTGAGCCTGACCCAAACTCAGGCTAAAAAAATAGTAATCTTTGTATCCTGGCAGCTGCAGGCTTTGGCCTGCGCGAATGGCCAACCTGAAAGTTGCGGCTGCCAAGTTAGGTGGGTGACTAAATTTGTCCAAGTGAGAGAAACATGAACGGAATGGAAAGCGCTCCGGGCGCAGAGACCACGATCGGGGGAAAGCGCTGCATTTATTTTGCGGGAACGGGTTATTTCGGGCTGCACGGCCATCCTGAAGTGATCCGGGCTGGGGTCAAAGCCTTTCAAAAATACGGTACCCACAGCGCCACATCTCGCAGCGGGTTCGGGAATAACCCTGTTTTGCTCGAAGTCGAGGAGCGGCTTAAAGAATTTTTCGGAGAAGACGATGCCGCCTATTTCGGTTCCGGTTACCTGAGCAGCCTGGTCCTGGCCCAAGGGTTGGCCGGCCAGTATGAAGCTGTTTTCACCGATAAATTAGCTCATTTTTGTATCAAAGACGCTGTCCGGACGGCAGGAAAGCCCATCTTCAGCTTCCGCCATCGCGATCCTGAGGACCTGAAAAAGAAATTAAACTCAAAACTCAAGGCCCGCCAAAGGCCATTCGTCTTGACCGACGGCGTTTTCCCGACCTATGGGCGTATCGCTCCGGTGCTGGATTATGCGACGATTCTTGAGCCTTACAACGGTCTCATCGGCCTGGATGATGCCCACGGCGCCGGGGTATTGGGAACGCACGGACGCGGCACAGCTGAATATTTTGGGTTGAAATCGAGCCGCCTGCACATAGCCGGAACGCTGAGCAAGGCCTTCGGCGGCCACGGCGGGTTTGTCGTCGGAACGAAAAAATTGATCGAGCAAATCAGGACCAAAGTCGGGGCTTATATCGGCTCGACCCCGACCCCCACTCCCATCGCCGCGGCCACGGTCAAGGGTATTGAGATCCTGATGAACCGTCCCGAAATGAGAGAGAGGCTCAGGCAAAATGTCGCCATGGTGAAAGCCGGGATGAAAAAGTTGGGAGTGGAGGCAGATGAAACACCCGTGCCCATTGTGGCGTGGACCCTGAAATCGGCGGAAAAGATGAAGAAGGTTCAGAAGGCACTCCTCGGCCTCGGCATCGCCATCGCCTATCTCCGGTATATTGGAGCGCCAAAGGAAGGGGTGCTCAGGGTGACGGTTTTTTCCACCCACACCGCCGAGCATATCCGCGCCTTATTAGCCGAGCTGGCAAAAGTGCTCTAGAAGTTCGCGCGTCTTTCTTGTCAGCTTGACCAGCCAGCGGGCCTTCTCCCTGGCCTTGCCCTTAGCAGACGGCTGGCCCCCAAGGGGATGAACGAAAAAGCGACCACCAAGGAGGCAATCAAGGCCAGAGAGATGGTCAGAGCAAAATCCTTCATAAAGCGTCCGAATCCCGAAGAGGACATGAAGCCCAGCGAAACGAACACCACGAGTGTCGTCAGGGTGGAGGCGGTCACGGCCAGAGCCACTTCGCTAGCGCCGCGCAACGACGCTTTCATGGGGTCTAATCCCTTCTCCTGCCGCAGGCGGAAAATGTTCTCCAAAACCACAACGCTGTTGTCCACCAGCATCCCCACCGCCATCATCAATCCGCTCAGGGAAATGATATTGATGGTAATATTAGCGCGGAAGAAGGCGCGGTACACGTACATAAAGCTGAAGGTGAACACTATGGCCATGGGGATGGCCATGGCGATGATGATGGTGGTCCGGAATTTTCTCAAAAAGAAGAGAAGGACGACGACGGCCAGCAGGCCGCCCACGATCCCGGACAAAGTGAGATCTTTCAGGCTTTTGAGAATGTCCTCCGACTGGTCGCGGTAAAAAATGACGGTCATGTCCTTGAGGGCGGGTTCGGCGTTCTTGATCCGGGCCATCGTTTCCTTGACCGCGTTGCACACGTCCACGATGTTGGCGTTGGAGGCCCGGTAGATCTGGAAGCGCACGGTTTCGTTTCCGTCCAGGCGGTCGAATTCCTCCTTGACGGGATAATCATAGGTCACTCGGGCCACGTCGGCTATGGTCAGCCCCTTATTGCTGACCGGGAGGCTTTTCACGTCCTCCAAGATCTTCAGCTCACCCGGAATGCGCGTGGCGTAGCGCATGTCCGCATCTTCCACATAACCGGCCGAAATGTTGGCGTTGTTGTTGCGGATGGTGTCGATCAGGTCGCCGATGCGGATGGAAGATGAAAAGAAGACTTCCGGTTTGAGATAGACATTCAGAACCTTGTTACGGATCCCCCGGATGTCCACGTTGGCCACACCTTCGATGCGCTCCAGCTGCTGCATGATGTAGTTTTCCGACCAGAAGTACAGGTTATCCAGATCCTCGGGCAGAGCGAGGCTGAAGTTGATGACCAGCCGGTCGTTCATGGAAAAGCGGCGGATGCGGATGTTTTCAATGTCGTTGGGCAGCTGATCCCGGACCTGATCGATCTTGTCGCGGATCTGCATGCTGGCCAGGTCCATATTGGTACCGCCCGTAAACTGCAGATAGATCATGGAGAAAGAGACGGAGGAAGTGGAGCTCAGGTTCTCCAGGTTGTTGACGGTGGCCAGGACATCTTCCAGGGGACGAGTGATGGTGCGTTCCACATCTTCCGGCGAGGAGGACGGGTAGGGAATCTGGACCATAAGGCCTGGGAATGTGGTGTCGGGCGACCGGCTGGTAGTCGCAGCAGCCGCCGCAGGTCCGGATCGTCAACCACCGTGAGCTTCTGAACTGGCTGCGCCAGCCCGCACCGCTGCGGGGGACCGCAGGACGCAGGCCAGGTTAACTAATTGATAATATTATAATAGACCTTGTTTTTGAGCCTTTTTATGTCCCTAGAAGCGCAATTTTGCTCCTAAGAACGACTCTCTAAGCTCAATTTAAGGACACCTAACTATGATTCCCCCTTCTGTGCTCCCCTTAAAAGCTTATTTTCGGGGCAAAAAACACCATTTTAAGCTTTATTTTTGATCAAAAAATGAGATTAATCTAATGTTATGAATAAGTTAACTTGGCCCGACCCCTAAAGCATCTACTAAAGCATCTATCTCCAAGCCGGTGCTCCAGCGCTTGATCGACGGAACAACACGGGGAATAGCCATAAGGCCCTTGGGCGCCATCAATGCTTCTTTTTATTCCATGGAAAATGAAAGTGGGAAATTCAGCGCCAAGCTGCGTTTCAATCTGCAGGACTAATCGCCGTTTTTTAGAGGTCTTCTTCCCCGCCCAAGCTTCCCCCGCCTCCTTCTTCCTCCCCTTTTTCTGCTTCTTCCATCGCCTCGTCGATGGACTGGTCAAAATCCTCGCCCATCTCCTCGCCCATTTCTTTTCCCATCTTCTTCATCCAGCGCGCGATGCTCTTAGGGTCCTTCTCATCCAGCCCGGCGAGCTTGGTGGGGTCAGCCAGGCTTTCCATGCGGCTCTCTTCAGAGCGAGAGACGGCGACCCGGGAGATGAGCTTCTCCAGGTTTGAGCTGCCGCATTTTTTGCATTTCGGCTCGAGCGCGGACTTGACCGAAAGGGTCACGAAGGTGGATTTCTTTCCGCAGTCCCTGCAGCGGTATTCGTAGATCGGCAACTCAGACCTCCTAAATGAGGATCTCGTCTTGCCAGCCGAGCTTGATTAGCTCGATACGGCCGGGAATTTTTTCCGCAACCTCGGCGATAATATTTTTCGCCAGAGAAGCTGAAGGTGCTTCGAAAACCACTGCCAGATAATCTCCCTTCTTTTTGACCGCTGTCCACTTCTTGTCCTCGGTCTGAACCAATCCAGGTTCTGCGGCATCTGGCATATAAGCCTTGGCAAAGCTCTGGAGAGCGCCGGCAGTCCTCTTGTCGTTAGGATAACGGACAATCAGCAAGAAAACCTGCTCCGGCTTTTCACCGGAAGAGGAAAGCGCGACTTCGGTCTTTTGGTCGAGAAGCAAAATGTTTTCCGCCGAGACAAAGAAATGATAGTTCAAAATCAAATGGTTGTGAAAATAGCGGGCGGCCTTGTGGTCAAAATTCGCTGGGAGACAGGAAAGAAGAGACGGCTTTTTCCCCTCCCGAGGAATGGCCGAAGCAACGGTTTTGCCCAAATCTACAAGAGCCTGCTTCGTTTCGGCCGTCTCAGCCTCAGCGTAAAGAGAAACAAAATAACGGTCTTTCCAGAAGGAGAGCAATCCTCTTTTGTAGACAGCGCCTTGTCTGATTTGGAGAGGACCTCCCTCGAGGTCGTGGGTGAAGACGCCGAAAGCATCGGCTGAGGACCCCATATCAAAAAAATCGGCGATCAGGGTTGACTGCCCTCCTTTAAGATAGCGCCTGGCGAGGAGGTTCTGAAAATTGTAGGACCGGTAGACTTCCCCCGCTCCGTCGATATAGTCGAAGATTGTCTCAGGGTAATAGGCCTTGTCCTTACCTTCGGCGCGCCAGCCATTTATCTCTTGCGGCAAATAATGGCTCAGTTCGCTTCCTTCGTCGCTGCTCGTTGCCCTCGGATTGGTCTCCCTTCCTGAAAAAATAGATAACCCGGCGAGAACAAGAATCGTGCTGACCAGCAGATGCCGCATGACAGGCGTCAATTTTAGCAGATTCTTCTGCCAGCGTCGAGCCTATTCGATGGCGGCTTTTTGCTGGTTGATGCGCTTGAAATATTCGGGGTCGAATTTCGGCTTGCGGTCGAACGTATAGAGCCCGTTTACTTCCTGCTCGATATCGTAGAGCTGCGTATAGCAGAAACCGGCCACCTTGGGGTTGAAGAGAAGCGCTTCGGTGAGCTTCTTGTATCGTTCGAGAAATTCCTCCTGAGTGCGCGGCCTTTCGCCGTAGCCCCAGGCTTTTTCATCCTTCTGGCCGGGGTTCCACCAGATGCCGCCGTATTCACTGACGTAACACGGCTGGCCCTGGTAAGGCGTATGGCGCTCCCTCTCGCCGTTGACAAAAATAACTGGAGGCGACTTGAGCAGACCATCATAAGCAGCTTTAAATTTCTCCGCATCCTGGTCGTAATTGTGAGAATCATAGACATCGGGAGAGGCGAAGTGATATCCGCCCGACGAATCGATGACGAGACGGGTCGGGTCAAGGCGTTTCGTGAAGTGGAAAATGTTCTCGATGATTCCGGGGGACGAGGCCTCCCATCTCTCATTCAACGGACACCAGCCGATGAGAGAAGGATGGTTGAAATCCCGCTCCATCGCTTCTCCCCATTGGCGGGTAAAGATGAGATAGGATTCCGGCCGGGAGAGGTCGAGGCCCCAGTCGGCGAATTCTCCCCAGACGATGTATCCCAGCTTGTCGGCCCAATAGAGGAACCGGCGTTCAAAAACTCGCTGGTGCAGGCGGGCGCCGTCAAAACCCAACCCCAAGGAGATTTCGATATCGTTCTTGAGCGCCCCATCCGAGGGCGCCGTATAAATCCCGTCGGGATAGAAGCCCTGGTCGAGGACGGTGCGCAGAAAAACAGGCTTGTTGTTGAGGTAAATCTTATCGCCACGGGTTTCGATCTTCCTCAACCCGAAATAGCCGCTAATCTTGTCTTCTTCCCGATTCTGGCAGAAGTAAGCAATCTCAAGGTCATAAAGGTTAGGCTGGCGCATCCCCCATAGCTTGGGGTTCTTCAATTTGACGGAAAAAACGGCCACCTTTTCCGCTTTTTTCTGCGCGGTAAATTCTTCCTTGCCCTTGCCGCTGACCCGAAGACGCAGATCTCCTTCTTCCGGAGCCCGATGAAACTCGACAAAAATCAGCGCTTCTCCGTTATCCACATCGGGATAGACCCTGTAATTTTCGATATAGTTTTGTGCTACGGGCTCAAGCCAGACCGTCTGCCAGATGCCGTTTGTCCTCCGGTAAAGGCAGCTGTAGGAATGGAGCCGCTGGCATTGTTTGCCGATAGGCTGCAGCCCGCTTCGGACATCGTCATAGGCTTTGACCACGAGGAGATTTTCGCCGGGGCTCAAGAAATCGGTCAGGTCGAAAACAAAAGGTGTATAGCCACCCTCGTGTTCCCCGACCTTTTTCCCGTTCAGCCAGGCGGTCGTTTTATAATCGCAGGCTTCAAAATGGAGAAGGGCTCTTTTCCCTTTCCAGGTTTCGGGCAGAGAAAAAGTCCGCTTGTACCAGACCGCTGTCATGAAATCCAGGTTGCCGATTCCGGAAAGCTGGCTTTCCGGGGCAAACGGCACCAGGATTTTTTTATCAAACCCCTTTCCCTCGACGAAATCTTTTTCTTCGCCGCTGTCGGAAAGGTCCAGAGCAAAATCCCACCAGCCGTTAAGCGACAGCCAGTCCGCTCTCACCATCTCCGGCCTGGGATATTCAGGCCTGGGGATATCAGCGGAGTAAAGCCCTAAGTCGATCCCCAAAGAAAGGACACAGACAAATAGAACCGTGACACCTTTTTGAAAAGCGGATAAGCGCATCTTTGCTCCTCGTTTCTGAGCGTATCTTAGAAAAACCCGGGGACACGATGCCGAATTAAGGAATTCGGTTCAAGTCCCCAAATTTCAATGAGTTTTCCCGGCGCAGATCCCGCGCTTTTAGACTGTTTTGCACAAATTTGCCCAAGAACCGAAGCGCCTCATCCGAGTGCCTGAATGTTGGCACGCCGGCTTCTTCCAGAAGGTTCGCCAACGGATCATAGAGCGCTCCGGCGTCGATATTGACGACAAACGGTTTGCTTGTTTTTTGGAAGACCTCGATCAAGCGGCGGCCGATGCCCTGGGGACTATAGATATCCTCACTGTGTGATTCGCCGGGAGCCAGAGTCTGCAGGGCGGCGGTCATCGGCACAGGCGAGACAACAGCACAATCGACAGCCTCATCAGCCAGGATGGCTTCGACACAGCCGGCAAAAGCTGCGTCGTCCGCCACTGGAGTGACATCGAGCGGGTTGTGAATATCCTGGAGCCGGTCTATGCCCAGGGGCTGGAGCAGCGCCGCTAGCCTGGACTTTGTTGTTTCGGAAAGAGCGGCTGAATTCAGGTCAGACCCGTTTTTCAGGTTATCCGCTAAAATCACGCATTCAAACCCGGCGTTGCTGATCAGGCCGACGCGCTTCCCGGCTGAAGTCTTAGCCGCCAATGCGGGCAAATTTTTTAGGGCGTTTTCAAACTCGGAGAGAGTCTCGGCGAGGAAGACTCCTACGCTCTCCAGGATCGAACGACAGACAGCATAATCTCCCGCCACCGAGGCCGTATGGCTTGATGTCGCCTGTCTCCCTTCGGCCGTCCTTCCGCTCTTATAGACGACGACCATCTTCCCTTGGCCGACGATCTCCTTGGCGGCCTTGGCCAGGGAAAGGCCGTCTCCGGGTTTAAACCCTTCGATGTAGAGAGCGTAGAGAGAAATATCTTCTCTGCCTTTGAAATAATTCAGGTAATCGGAGGCGGCGAGGTCAATCTGGTTACCCAGAGAAATGGCGTAAAGAGGCTCTGCTTGCGGGATTTTGCTCATCCGCGAGGCCATAAAGGCCCCGCTCTGGCTGATATAGACAAGCCGGGGATTTCTTTTTGCCGGCGGCGGCAGCTTGTATTCGGGGATGAAGGTCGTGTCATACCTTCCCGGCCCGGAATAAATCCCCATGCAATTCCCGCCGTTGACGACCGGCGCGGGCCTTCCTTCCTGGCGGCTCCTCGCCAAAAGGTTTCTGATATTTTCCTCCAGGACTTTGGTCCCCTTTTTTTCACCGATTCCGCCGGCGATGAGGATAACCGAACGGGCTTTTTCTGTCTCGAGCAGCTGCTCCATCACGCCGACGCTTTGGTCAGCCGAAAGCGTCAAGACAAAAAGGTCGACTCTTTCGGGCAAGTCAGAGACAGCCGGAACGCACAGGCATTCCTCCATTTCCTTCAGCCCCGGTTTGACGAGATAGACGCGCTCCTTGGGAAATCCTTCTCTCAAGATGTTTTTCAGGATGATATGTCCGAGGTTCATCCTTTCAGAAACGCCGATGATGCCGATGGACCGGGGATGAAGAAGAAAGTCGATGCTCTCGAAAAGGCCCGCTCTGGCCTTCTCTTTGTTTCTCGAAAAGCGGCACAGCCCGTCCAGCGGGATCAATCTTCCGCCGCGAACGACCAAAGGATTGACCTCTGCTTCCTCGATGACATACGGAGAGCTTTTAGAATATGGAGAAAAGCAGGCAGCAAGCTGGAGGAAGCGGTCATAGGTGTCAACGAGCGTCTTTTCGGAGAGCAAAGCCTCTCTCCCCCTGAAGGCCTTGACGAGCTTGCCGTAGAAGGCCAAGGGCTTCAGCAAAGGCAAGATCTCTTTCTTGCGCAGGAGGTGGGCCGAGCCAATGCCGACGGCCTTCCCTTCTTTTATTCTTTCATTGACGTATTCAACGTCGAGCCCTCCTAAACCCATCGTGACGACCGGTCCGAATTCTCTGGAGTGGCGGATCCCCACCAAGAGCTCTGAGCCGAACCCGATCTTCTCATAGGCCACTTTTTCAAGCGCCAGGATTCCCCGGATGTCCTCCTCGACCTTCTGGAGGGAAGATTCCTCCGGACGGGCCAGGCTTTTTGTCCACTCCGCGAACCTCTTTGGGACATCCATCAGCATCCGCTTTACGGCTTGGTTGACCACGACCGCCTTATTTTCAACAAAAGCGACGCCGCCGACATCCGATTTATGGACGATGGAGGGAGAGACAATCTTGAGAACGACTTCTTGGGAGCGGAGGGAGGAGAGTTTTTTGGCGCTGACTTTTTCTCCTTTTTTGATAAAGAAAAAGCGCGGGGTTTTTATCCCCAAGGCTTGAAGAACGGAATAAACTTCAGGCTCCAGGAGGAAATTTCTGCGATCGGCTTCTGCCTTTTGAAAAATTTTGTTGAGTTGGCTCGAATCCGGTTTCATTTTCCTCTCGTTTGAGAATCCGCCGCTTTACGGCCGAGCTCGAAGGCTCTGAGATTGGCTTGAACGATATTCTCTCCCCGGGCCTTAAACAGGACTTTGATGAACTCAGCGAGATTTTCTTGTTTAACCACCAGCGACCTCGAAGCGGCGCCGAGCATGACCATGTTTTGAGTCCGGGAAGAACCGGCCTTTTTGGCCAGGTTGTCCGAATCGATGATGAGGTGACGGCGAGCCTGGCGGATGCCGGCCAAGATTTTTTCTAAGTCAGGATAATCCGGAATGTTCACCAAAGGCGTTGAGCTCGAGATGATCATTCCCTCCGGCCGGAGATAATTAAAATAACGCAGCGCCTCCAGAGGCTCGACGCTCAAAATCAGGTCCGCGTCGCCTTTAGGAATAAGGTCGCTGAAAATATGTTCCTGGGAGAGCCGGAGATGTGACTCGACAGCTCCGCCCCGCTGAGACAGGCCGTGGACCTCGGCCTGTTTGACCTCGAGCCCTTCTTTGAGCGCGGCGCTGTCGATGACGAAGGCGATGGAAAGGATCCCCTGCCCTCCCACGCCGGCCAAGATGATATCCTGCTTCATCTATTCGCTCCTCTTCTTTTTCCTGGCTTCGACGAGGCATTCCCGGACAGCTACGATCACAGAAAGTCCATTATGGTTGAATTCCTCTTTTATGATCTGCGCGTTCTTCTCCAGATTCTTGGGCAACGGCTCGATGACTCGGAGGTGCTCTTTGGCGACCCCGAGTCCCTCGATGATCTTGAGCAGTTTTTCTCCGGAGGCATAACTTGGCTGGCCCCCCGTCATGGCCACCGTGCTGTTGTCCAGGATAATAACGGTCATGTTCGTGTTGGCGGCCGCCGCTTCAAGCAGGGGCGTCAGCCCGGAATGCCCGAACGTCGAATCGCCGATCACGGCCACAGAAGGATGAACCCCCGCTTCCGCGCCGCCTTTGGCCATGCTGACGCTTGCGCCCATGCAGACACAAGTTTGGACAGCGCGATATGGCGGAAAAGCGCCGAGCGTGTAACAGCCGATGTCGCTGAAAACGTTGGCCCGCGAATAATTCTTGACGGCCTTGTTCAGCGCATTCAAGGTATCGGCATGAGGGCAGCCCTGACAGAGCTGAGGCGGACGAGAGGCGAGTTTGAATTCGCCGAGTTCAAGCCTGTCGAGGGGTTTAAGTCCCAGCGCCGGCCGGACGGTCTCCGGTGAAAGCTCTCCTGAAAGCGGAAGGTCACCGCTAAGCTTTCCCTTGAGAATCTTGCCCGGCAGGCTGAACGTTCCTCGCAAAGCTTTTTCGATAAAAGGATAGCCCTCTTCGGCGATGAGCACGGTCTCCACATGCTCGACCAGCGCGGCCACCAGCCTCTCGGGGATCGGGTAAGTGCTGATCTTAAGAAGGGAAGGCACGCTCTCGACGTCTCTTAGGTTTTCCTTGACATAATTATAGGCGATTCCTGAGGCGATAACGCCAAAGGACCGGTTTTCATCGTTGAGCTCAAGAGAGTTAAATTCTGATTCTTCCGACAACCTCACAAGCTCGGCCTGCTTTTCGAGCAAAATCTTGAAGCGCCGCCGGGCATTGACCGGCAGGAGGGTCCAGTCCTGCCCCGCTCCGTAATGAAGCTCATTCTCCGCTCTGGACGGGCGGGGCTGGACGCTCGAGCGGCTGTGGGAGAGGCGGGTCACCAGCCGGACCATCACCGGAATCCCAAGCTCCTCAGAAAGGTCAAAGGCGTTCCGGGTCGTGTCATAAGCTTCCTGGTGGCTGGAAGGCTCAAAACAAAAGATCTGGGCAAACTGGGCATAATAGCGGCTGTCCTGTTCGTTCTGAGAGCTGTGCATGCTCGGGTCATCGGCGACGACGACGACCAGGCCGCCGTTTGAGCCCGTTATGGCCGAGTTCATAAAAGGGTCGGCTGCCACATTCAACCCCACATGTTTCATCGACACCAGAGCCCTTTTGCCGGCAAACGAAACGCCTAAGGCTTCCTCGTAGGCCACTTTTTCATTCACCGACCAAGACGCCTTCAGGTTGGGATCTTTTGCCGAAACTTTGATCAAGAATTCCATGATCTCCGAAGCCGGAGTTCCAGGATAGGAATATGCCGCCGTTAAGCCGGCGTGGATAGCTCCGAGAGCAACCGCTTCATCGCCGAGCAAAATTTCCGTTTTCATGATTTTTCCTTATTATACGCTAACCAAGAACTTATTTTTTCCGGAGAAGGCCAATTTTATTAAACTCAAGGATACAAGTCCGCCGGCAGGGTGTCAAGCCGGCCGGGAATGAGTAACGACGCTACATGGAGATGTGTATCGAGACCCCGCCGCCGCCGTCTCCAAAGCGGGGATTGACGACTTTGCTTTTGAGCGACCCGAAAGTGTAGCTCAGGCCGACGGAGAAGAAATAATCGAAGGTTGTGGCCAGCTGTTTTCGGCGCAGCAAGACATCTTCATAAGAGGCGCCTTCCCTGGGAAGCGAGAGCTGGTCATGTATCTTGGAATACCCGCCGTGGAGGTTGAAATTGAACCCTTGAAAAAGCCGGAGAGAGATTTCTCCCCAGAGGTCCAAGCGGTTCTTGCTGAAGTCATGCAGATAGTTGGCCCCCTCGAGCGAGGTGCTGATCGTCCCCCACTTCTGCACCAGCTCCAGCGTCACCGAGAGAGACTCCTGCCAAAGGTTCTCCCGGGTCTTTAAATAGATGGTCTCTTTCCGGTAGGCGACGGACTTGAAACTCAGCCGGTAAAGAAAACGAAGCTGTCGCCGGGTGGATTCGGAATAAGGGAAAAGGTCGTACTCGATGGCCGGGGCAGGGCTGACGGCGAGCTTGATGTTCGCATAAGTCGAGGTATTGACAGAAAGATAGGCTCCAACCGACCAGTGGTCGTTGAGGCTCTTAACCGCCAGACCCTGAAAATTCTGGCTGTCCGACGCGCTTTTGATCACCTCATCCTCGTAATTGAATCGGTCTTTTTCGTGCATGGCGCTCAGGGACAGTCTGATTTTCATCTCGGGGGTGACGCGGTTGGCCGAAAAAGACCCGAAATACATTCCGTTTCTGTAGGTTTGTTCACCGCTGAGAAAGCTGTTCACGCTGAGGCTGAAAACCCAAAAATTCCATCTATCCACGACAGAAGTGGGTTTGACCTTGTCCAGAAAATTGATGGAGATGCGGCTCGAGACTGGCGTTTTTCCTACGTAGCGCATCAACCCCAATTCTAAGGTGTGCGCCAACCCTTTCTTGACCTCTTCTGGCGTCGCCCCTTCTTCGGGTTGATACCTCAGAAGATCATTATCCCCCGCAAACTCATTCCGGCCTTTGAATGACAGGGTGTATTCTTCACCTGGTTCTGTTATGCTTGTCGTGATGAGGATATGAACCTGGGCCTGGCTGCTTTCTTTAACAAAATTAACAAAAGAGATCTGGGACTGGATGAACGGAATGTCGCAAGTTGCGCACTCCAGGAAAACCAGCGGAGCGCGCTCTCCCGTTTTCTCTTCCGCGTTCTTCTCTGTTTGGGCCAAGGAGACAGGGATAAAGAAGAACAAGGACAATAAACTCAGACTCAGGATAACGGGGGCGGTCCTCCTTGGGCTTTTCAACTTTTTAGCCGTCTCGGCGGATGCTTTCATTCTTACACCTAATCAATATCGATAGACACGCCCGCTCCCCCTTGTGAGCCAAAACGGGGGTTGACCACGTTGGTGTAAATGGAGCCGAAAGTGTAGCTGAGCCCGACACTCACAAAATAGCTGAAACCTGTCTCTAATTGCCGGCGCTGCAAGAGCACCTCTTCGAGGGAGGCTTCTCCCTTGGGCAGGAAAATCTGGTCGTGAATCCGGGAGCCGCCGCCCGCGGCAAAGAAGCTGAGCCCCTTGAAAAGCTGCAAATTGATAGCCGTGAAAAGAGTCAGATGGTACTTGCTCAAGTCGTAAAAATAATGTGAGCCGCTCACTGTTGTGCTGACGCTCCCCCATTTTTCTTTGACGTCGAGAGTGATGGACAGGGACTCGCTCCACAAATTCTGCGTGGTCTTATCGTAGATGGTCATTTCCCGGTAGGTCACGGCATTAAAGCTCAGCTTATAAAGAATGCGGAGCTGTCTTCTCGTGGATTGAGAATAAGGAAAGACATTGTATTCGACGGCCGGGGCCGGGCTGAGGGAAAGCTTGATATTTTCAAAGCTCGAAGACATCACCTTCAAAGAGCCGCCCACCGACCAGTGCTCATTCAGGCTTTTCACCACCAGCCCGCTGAAATCCAGGCTGTCCAGAACACTGTCCACGGTCTCTTCATCAAATTCGTAATGGTTCTCATAATGTTCGGCGGAAAAGCCCAGCCGGATCTTCAATTCCGGAGTGACCCGGTTGGCGGAAAAATTACCTTCCACCGATTGAGACTTATAGGATTGTTCGCCGCTGAAAAAGCCGTCGGCGCCGATACTGAATAACCAGTAATTCCATTTGTCCTTGCCCGCCGCTGCTTCCTCTTCCGCGGCTAAAGAAACGGCAATCCGGCTGGCGATCGGCGTCTTGGCGACGTAGCTCATCAACCCCATCTTCAGAGTCTTCACCAGGCCCTGTCTGATTTCGTCATCCGTGTCTGTATTATTAGAAAAATATTTTTGGGTGTCGTTGAAACCTTCAAATTCATTCTGTCCGAGGAAAGCCAGGGTGTATTCCTTTCCGCCGCTGCCCGTTCTCTGGGTCGTGATCAGGATATGGATCTGAGCTTCTGTTCGGTCGCGGACATAATTGACAAACGTGATTTCCGTCCGGATATAATCAATATCGCAGCTCGAGCAGTCGATATAGACCTTGGGAGCCCTTTTTTTCAGGGCATCGATATCGACTTGGTCCTCCCGGGAGAACCCGGGAAGGGCGGCGAAAAGGCCGGCAGCCAGGAACAACAGCACCGCACCACATCTCCATCTCTTCATCAAGAACTCCTTTCAAGACGAGAGCACAAGACTTTTTATCATATAATCAGATAAACGTCATCCCTCATTTATCCCTTCTTCTATTGATACGAGGCAGACGGGAAAACGGTTATGTTTTTTTGGCCAAACGTCTCATAACTTATAATTCTTATCAAATCGATAAAATTATGTTGATATAGTCTAAACAATTATATAAGATAGTGCCGGTATGATACATTTTATTTATTTAAGCCTAATCTAATAAGGAGGACAATTTGATTAAGGTCTCCACCAAAGGAAGATACGGCACCCGCTTGATGCTCAACCTCGCCCGTCATTATAGCAGCGGAAATAAGGCTATGATTCTGAAAAATGTGGCTGAAGAAGAAGACGTCTCCATCCGTTATTTAGAGCAGATCGTCATCCCCCTCAAAATCTATAAGCTGGTGAAGAGCATCCGCGGCGCCGGCGGCGGCTATACCCTGGCTCGGAAGCCTGCGGAGATTAATCTCTGTGAAATCCTGGAAGCCCTGGAGGGGTCCTGCGCCCTCGTCGACTGCGTCGAGGATAAGGATTTTTGCGACCGCCTCCCTACCTGCGCCGCCTATGAGATCTGGAAAGAGGCCAGCCAAATCTTGAAGAATTATTTCGAAAAAGTGACGCTCCAGTACCTCCTCGACATCTGCGAGAAAAAGCAGCCCAAAGACAAAGCCAGAGCAAAACGCTGATGGAGCTGCTGTCGCCTTGCATTTTTATTATTAGGTAGGGATTTTTCTCGACGTTTTCCGCCGCCAGCAAGTCGGAATAAAATAAATTAGTTTTTCTGTTGACATTATTATCTATTTTTTATATAAAATTTATCTATTTTATAGAATTTATATATTTCCTAAATTGAGAGAGAACTGTAAAGGTTGGAAGGCCGGAACGCCAGGACGGGAACCTTCCATCTGATATAAGGGCCTTAGAAGCCCATTGTTTCTATTTGTGTACGCGTCAATTTATTAAGGAGGTTTGAGTTGCCAGCGACAACAAAAAGAAAGGTAAGCAGAATCTCCCTCCCCACGATCGCCCTTTTTGCCCTAATCACTGCCGTGATCGGATTGGGGGTGGCGGCTAAGCCTGCGTCCCAGGCCAAGGATACGGAGACCTGCGGCACTTGCCACGACGATATGGTCAAATCGTTCTCCGTGGAGCCTCACGCCGCTTTAGGCGCCAAGTGCTGCACCGCCTGCCATGGCAACGGGGAAAAGCATATCGAAGAAGGGTCCAAGGTCGGGATCTTTGCCTTTGCGGCCTCGGACTTGGTCAACGAAAAATCGACCAGATGCCTGACCTGCCATGCCAAGGATAATCCCCAGTTTATGACCAGCCCCCACGGGCAAGCCTCCCTGGACTGCACCACTTGCCACAGCATCCACGGTGAAAAAGCCGCCTCTCCTCTGCTCAAAACAAAAGAAAATAAAATATGTGCTACCTGCCATGAGGACATTTTTGCTCTCTTCGAGCTCAACGAACGGCACCGGCTGCAAGAAGGGATTATGACCTGCACCACCTGCCACGACCCTCACGCGCCGGCCACAAGGACAAGGCTGGCCGGGTTTAAGCAGGAAGAATGCATCAAGTGTCACACCGACAAAGCCGGCCCGTTCCTCTATGAGCATCAAGCCTCCCGGGTTGAAGGCTGCACCATTTGCCATGAAGTCCACGGGTCACCCAACCGACGCATGTTGACCTTCCAGAACATCGCCGACCTGTGCTTCAGCTGCCATGCCGAGGCACCGGCCTGGCACGCTAACTTCAGTTCCGCCGGAACCAATTGCGTCACCTGCCATACGGCCATCCATGGCTCGAACCTGGATAAGAGATTCCTGAAATAGGAGGGAAATGATGAGAAAGAAAAAAATAAGCGTAACGTTCTTGGGTGTTGTTTTGATTCTCTCCCTCTCCTTTTCTCTCCAGGCCCAAAGCAAATTTTACGGCGATTTCCTGTTTGGATTTCGGGTCGTAGACACGAGCGGACCGGGAGCTGACTACAAATACAAAGAGGACTACAACCTCTATGGCGGCGCCCGCCTTTATAGTTTTAACCTGTCTTATGCGCCGGAGAACGGGTTTAAAAAGATTTTCGACCGCCTGGATATCCGGATGCACAACCTCGGCGGGGATCCGTTCGAGACCTTCTCCGTGGCGCTCCAGAAGTACGGCAGGTATTCGCTTCAATACGACAGGAAAAAGTCGACGTATTTTTATCATGACCTGAACCTGGGCGACGGCGGCGAGCCCTATGACCTCCACACTTTTGATTTTGACCGGTTGCGGGATAGCGGATCGGCCAAGGTCTGGCTGATGAAAAATGCCGATCTTTATCTGAGTTTCGACCGGTACACCAAGAAGGGGGCAAGCACCACCACCCTTGATGTCAGCCGGCTGGAGCTTGAGATGGACAAGCCCATCCAAGAAGAATCCGAAGAAATCGCTGTCGGGCTGGACCTTCATTTCAACCGCTATTCCTTTGTCCTCGAAGAAAAATTCCTGGACTACAAGACCGAGAACAGCCTCTTTCTCCCCGGCTACACCGACGGAGGGCCTGACAGCGTCTACCCCACTGCGATCGATTATTATTTTCTGAATGAACCTTATAAGCTGAAGTCTAATACCAGCTCTTTCAGGTTCAATGCCAGGCCGATAAGCCGGCTTTTCTTGACCGGGTCGGCTCAAATTTCCCAGCTCGATATGGACCTCGATTATTCCGAACAGGCCATGGGTGTAGATTATCTAAACAGGAAGCTCCAATACGACCACGCTGGAAAGGGCAATTTTGACCGCAACTTTCGGCTCTATGGCCTGGACGCTTCCTTCACTCTCTTGAAAAACCTCACGATCATCGGCGCCGTCCGCTACCATGACTTCGACCAGACCGGGTCTTTCACAGTGGGCAATGATAAGGAATCACAAGATTTTGGGTATGATACCTTGGGTGTCGATGCCGGCCTGCGGTACCAATTTTCTCCCAAGCTGGTTTTGACCCTCGGCTATCGGTTTGAAGACCGAAACCTCGATAACTTGGAAACGGCCACTTATGAATTCGACACCGTCAAGAACGGCGGTTTCGGCAACCTCAAATGGGACCTTTCCCGGACGTTCAAGCTGACTCTCGATTACGAGCACAGCCAGTATGAGGATCCCTTTACCCTGATGTCTCCGACTTCCTTTGACAGGCTGAGAATCACCGCCAGATATCAATTCAATACCCTGAGCCTATCCGGGTCCTATCTCTGGAATAACTCCAAGAGCGAAGTGTTCGAGGACGCCTGGAAAGTTTCCAAAAACCAGTTCAACCTCCGTCTGGGCTATCATGCCGACCGCTTCAACGCCTCAGGGGGATTTGCTTACATCCAGGCTAAGCGTCAAGCCGACCGGACCGTAAGCTATCTCCCTTACTGGACGGGACCGGGCGGGACGTTCCTCTGGGACATCCTCTATGAAGGGAAATCCAGTCTGCTGGATGCCATGCTTTCCTACGACCTGGACCAGGATTGGAAACTCGGAGGCTATATCAACTACTATTCCAACAAGGGTTCCTGGGAAATCCAACGGACTGTGCTCAAAGCCTACGTCGAATACACCTTCACCGCCGGCTATGTTGTCCAGGTCGGCTACCGGTATGTCAACTATGAAGAAATAAAGTATGGCTACAATAATTACAGAGCCAGTATTATCGAGATGTCCTTTGGCTATCGCTGGAAATAAAACCGATCAGGAGGATACCATGTTCAAAAGACCATACTTCCTAGGCCTTCTGGCTATTGTCCTGGTTTCTTTGTTTTTCCTGGCGAAAGCAAGCGGCCTTCAAGTGATCAAGCCTCAAGATAGAGTTGACCAAGCCGAAAGGCTGTGGTCGACGTCCGCCCATGCCGACAAAACGGGAGAGCCTTTCACGCACTGGAATGAAGAAGGCGAGATCCCGACAACCTGCGCCAAGTGCCACAGCACACCCGGCTTCCGCGATTATATAGGTGCCGACGGTTCAACTCCAGATGTCGTGGATAAAGCGGCTCCCACCGGGACGACCGTCGAATGCACCGCCTGCCATACCGACCCTGAAAACGGGGTCCTCAACAACCGCACCTATGTCATCTTTCCTTCGGGAGTGAAGGTCGCAGATCTCGGCCCGGAGTCGATGTGCATGACCTGCCACCAGGGCAGAGCTTCGACCGATACAGTGAATGCGGCCATCACCAAAGCCGGCGTAACATCGGATGACCAAGTCAGTTCCAAGTTGAGCTTTATTAATGTCCATTATTTCGCCTCCGCCGCCACCCAATTCGGGACGGTGGCCAGAGGGGGATACCAGTACGCCGGAAAATCCTACGACGCCCGGTTTGCCCATATCCCCGGCTACAACGCCTGCCAGGTTTGTCATAACCCCCATTCTCTCAAAGTCGACCTCGAAGCCTGCAACACCTGCCATACCGGAATTAAAGATCCGAAGGACATCCGTTTTTATGGGTCCTGGGAGGACTACGACGGCGATGGCAATTACACAGAAGGTATGTATTATGAGATCGAAGCGATCAGGGAAATCGAGTACAACGCTGTACGAGCTTATGCCGGAGAAGTTGTCGGGAAGCCGATTGCCTATGATACCAGCACCTATCCTTACTTTTTCAATGACAAAAATGACAATGGGGTTGTTGACTCCGACGAGGCTGACTCGTCGAACGGGTACAGCTCTTTCACCGCCCGGCTCCTCCGAGCGGCCTACAATCTTCAGGTCGCCGTGAAAGACCCGAATTCCTACGCCCATGGCGGAAAATACATCATCGAACTCCTGTATGATTCAATCGAGGATCTCAATTCCAGGTTTGAGGGCGGCATGGACTCCTCCGGAGTCTCAAGACCCGATCCGGGGCAGCCTTTACAGGGCGCCCGTAGAATCCAGGGAATCAGAAAAGTCCGGAGCTATCCCCTGAGGGAAGATGGCTCCATCACTGAAAACCCGGCCGAGCCTTCCGGAGATTCTGCCTCTCCCTTGTTTCTCTTTCCCTACCCCAGCACCGGCCTCATCCGGACTGACGAAGGGCATTTCGATGGGTCAGCAGAACCCTGGAGACACTGGGATGCTCAAGGCGAAGTCCCGTCAAGCTGCGCCAAATGCCACAGTGCTGAAGGACTTCCCTATCTCCTCGAGAATGGAACAATCGATAAGGGCCTGGAAATATCCAACGGCCTGCTTTGTATGACCTGTCACACCTCGCCGCCCCTGACCCGGCACTTCGCCTCGGTCCCTTTCCCTTCTGGAGTGGCCGTAGATTTAGGCGACAGCTCGAACCTCTGCTTGAATTGCCATCAGGGACGAGCGTCTAAACAAACCATTGATAAAAGCATCGCCAGCGGTCCGGGACCTTACAACTTAACCAATATTCATTACTACGCCGCAGCCGCCTCATTTTTCGGCTCTGAAGCCCACGGCGGCTATGAGTTCAGCGGAAAAACCTATGCCGGCCGGAATCTCTTTCCCAATCATAACGCGCTTTTTACAGACTGCATCGAGTGCCATATGGGAACAAAGAGCTTCAATAGAAAACATGACGATTCCGATGCCTTGTTCCACAATGTCCAGGCGCCCAACCCCGCAGATTGCGTGTACTGCCATGGACAGGATGTTTCTCAGCCCCATCCTGGCGCCGACCCCAAGAAGTTTGAGTTCAGCGGCATCCGGCCAGGCCAGGTTCCCGATTTAGATGCCGACGGAAATACGCATGAATCCCTCCAGGACGAGATCGCGGGACTCGAAGATGTGCTGTATGCCCGCCTCCAGGCCTATGGGTCGGGTATCGGTTCACCCATCGTCTACAGAGGAGAGAGCTACCCTTACTTCTTTAATGACCTGAACGGAAACGGCAGACCAGACCCCGATGAGACGATTGTTCCGAACCAGTACAAGTTCACCGCCCCGATGCTCCGGGCGGCCTACAATTTCCTCTTGAGCAAGAAGGAGCCCTGCGGTTATATCCACAATTACCGCTATATCGCTCAATTGCTCCTGGATTCCATCGAGCACCTGGGCGGGAATGTGAAAAAGTACACCTGGCGGTAGAAATACGGGGATGGTTCTCTCAGAGAAGCGTCTCCATTGGAAAGGCGGCACCTCAGGGTGCCGCCTTTTTTTTAAGCTTTTTTGACCGTTCTAACCAAGGATGACAGAGAACAAGACGCTAAATTACGAAAGAGAAACAGGTTTTGATCCCGGGCTCGAGATCACACCAGTGGCCCTGATAAACATAAAAATCCGTTGAAAAAAAATCAGTCTTTCGATAATGTTAGGAATCATCAAAAGGACGAATTAAGGATGCGGAATGAAAGCGCTGCTTGATTTTTTCACTTCGGTCAGAGTCGCCATCACGCTCCTGATTATTCTTATCTGCGCCTCGATCATCGGCACGCTCATCCCCCAGGGAAGAAGCGCGCAAGAGTACCTCGTCCGCTACGGCCAGTTCAGCGCTTTGCTCCAGCGGCTCCAGTTCACCCAGCTCTATCACTCCTTCTGGTTCATCGCCCTCCTGGCGCTTTTCGCCCTGAATATCGTCATCTGTACGCTCGTCCGGCTCTCTCCTAAATCCCGCCGCGCCTTTAAGCCGAAGATCGAGACAGAGCCCAAGAATATCCTCTCTCTCAAAATCAAGGATAAGTTTAGACTCGGACTAACGCCGGCCGAAGCGAGAGAGAAGATCAAAAAGGAACTCTCCCGCCGCCACTACCGCCTCAAGGAAGCGGCGGCCGAAAGGCGGCACTTTTTCGCCGGCAGGAAAAGAGTCCTGGGCTGGTTCGGCTCCGACGTTGTCCATCTGGGCCTTCTCGTCATCCTGGCCGGAGGCATCGTCAGCGGCCTGGCCGGGTTGCGCAAAGACTTGACCTTTGTTGAAAACCAGACTCTCCCCATCCCCGGGGCGAACTTCTCTGCCCGGCTGGACAAGTTCATCACCGAATACTATCCCGACGGCAGCGTCAAGGACTGGAAGAGCCTGCTGACCATCATCGAGGCGGATAAACCTCTTTTCCAAAAAACCATCGAAGTCAACCACCCCTTGAATCATCGCGGCTATGTTTTCTACCAGAGCGGTTACGGCTGGGACTGGGAGCATCCTTCCCTCGAAATCTGGGTGAAGAAAAAAGATGACCCGGGCTACCTGAAAAAAGTCTGGCTGAAGGTCGGGGAGAAAACGGCTCTGGAAGGCGAAGACCTCGAGCTCAAAGTGCTCCAGTTCATCCCTGATTTTGTCCTCGATGAGAAAAATCAGCCCGCCACCCGTTCGCTCGAGCCCAAAAATCCTGCGGCTTTCGTCGAGGGATGGCAAGGGGAGGAGGAAATCTTTTCCGGCTGGGTATTTGCCAAGTTCCCTGATTTTTCCCGCCTCCACGCGGCCAAGGAAACAAACATCTCGCCCGAACTTAAAGACGTCCAAGCGCCCAACTATTCTGTCATCCAGATGGCCAGGGACCCGGGTGTGCCGCTCATCTGGATAGGAAGCGCCTTGCTCATGGCCGGCCTTTTTCTTGCCTTCTACTGGCCGACCAGGGAACTGAGAATCGTCCTCGAAGAGGCTCGGGGAAAAACGGAAATCGTCGCGGGGGGGATTGGCGCGAAAGACCGAGAGGCCTTCCAGATAGAATTTGAAAACATCATGAATTCATTGAGGAAACTGAAATGAGTGAATCAACCTTTTTCTTGCTGGCTTTGATCTTTTATGCTCTGGCCGCGGCCTTTTATTTTGCCTACCTTTACTCCAAAAAAGAAAGCCGGGCCGGGACCGGGTTCGTCATTGCCTTGATCGGCCTGTTTTTCCATACGCTCGCCCTGGTGTTAAGGACGGTGGAAAGCGGCCATGCCCCCTTCACCAACATGTATGAGTCCCTCTCGTTCTTGGCCTGGGCTTCCATACTGGCTTTCATCATCATCGAGGCGAAATTCAAAGTCCGGAGGCCGGGGGCCTATCTCTTGCTCATCGTCATCGCCCTTATGGCCCTGGCTTCATCACCGTTCATGCCCAGGGAGGCCACTCCGCTTGTCCCAGCCCTCCAGAGTTACTGGCTCTGGCTCCATGTTTCGGTAACCCTCCTCGGGGAGGCGTTTTTTGCCATCGCTTTTATCACCAGTATCATGTATCTTGCGGCAGACGCCAAGGAAAAAAAGGGTAAGGTGCCAAGATCAGGGCTCACGGCAGAAAAGCTTGATTCCATAAGCTACCGCACCATTGCTATCGGGTTTCCCCTGTTCACCCTGGGAGGCCTCGTCTTCGGCATGGTCTGGGCTTACAAAGCCTGGGGAACCTACTGGAGTTGGGATCCCAAGGAAGTCTGGAGCCTGATCACCTGGTTTGTCTTTGCCCTGTATCTCCATACCCGGATTGTCATGGGCTGGAAAGGCCGGCGGTCGGCAGCCATTGCCGTCATCGGTTTTCTCGCCGCCCTTTTCACCTACTTCGGCGTGAATTATCTTTTGGCCGGGCTGCACAGCTATGCCTAAACGCAGCCCCGGGAGCCTGCAACTTCCCCGTTCTTCGAAGAGCTGTTGACAAAAGGTTGCCCAAAGGTAAAATTTATCGGGAAAAAATAATAACATGAATAGACGAAGGTTCGTCAATCTCTTCCTCGGAGGCTCCCTCCTCGGGACATTGGGCTCTTTCCTCTATCCCGTTATTCGCTATCTTATTCCTCCGCGCCAAGCCGAAGCATTGGCCAAAAAATTTATGGCCGCTAAGGTGGGAGAGTTGGCGCCCAATTCCGCCAAGCTCTTCAGGTTTGGCTCCTCTCCCGCCCTTTTGATCAACACCTCCGAGGGCACGCTCCTAGGTTTTACTGCTGTCTGCACTCATCTCACTTGTACGGTTCATTACGAGAGTGATACGGCAACGATTTATTGTCCTTGCCATAACGGCCGGTTCGATTTGTCCGGGAACGTCATCTCCGGCCCGCCGCCCCGTCCCCTTGAAGAGTATAACGTCGAGGTGGTCGGCAACGATATCTATGTCTCCAAGAAGGCTTAGGATGAGCGCATTCTTCAAAAACATGCTCAGCTATCTTAACCCCAGGTTCCGACTTTCTGCGCTGGCTGAGTTCGCCAAGAAAAAGAAAATCCCTGAGCATAAACATTCCTTCTGGTATTATTTTGGCGGGCTGTGCCTTTTTCTCTTCGGCATCCAGGTTCTCACAGGCATCCTGCTTCTTCTCTACTACACTCCTTCTGTAGACGCCGCTCACGAAAGTGTCCTCTACATCATGAGCCAGGTCAAGTTCGGCTGGCTCATTCGCTCCGTCCATAGCTGGACAGCCAACATCCTGATCGGCGCCATCTTTGTTCACATGTTCAGCACTTTTTTCCTCAAAGCTTATCGGCCGCCGCGGGATCTGACCTGGGTCAGCGGTTTCTTCCTCCTCATCCTCTTTCTGGCGTTCGGTTTCAGCGGCTATCTTCTTCCCTGGAACGAGCTCTCGTTTTTCGCCACGCGGGTGGGAACGGATATTGCCGGAACGATTCCTTTGATCGGGAATGCTGTCAAGACCTTCATCCTGGGAGGGCCGGAAGTTTCCGGCGCCACCTTGGGCCGTTTCTTCTGGCTTCATGTGGCCGTTCTCCCGGCGTTTGCGCTTCTCGTCCTGGGCGTCCATGTTTTCCTGGTCCAGATCTTGGGCCTGAGCAAACCCATCGGGATAACCGACTCGAAGGAGATCTCTTTTTTCCCGAATTTTGTCCTCAAAGACGCCCTGGGTTGGCTCCTCGTCCTGACCGCTATCGGCGTCATCTGCGTCTTTTCCCCTTGGGAGGTGGGCCAAAAGGCTGACCCCTTCGCTCCGACTCCGGTCGGGATTAAGCCCGAATGGTATTTTACTTTTTTGTTCACGACCCTCAAGCTCGTCCCGGCCCACATTTTTTCCGTGGAGGGAGAAGTCCTGGCCATCCTGAGTTTTATGCTGGGCGGATTGCTCTGGCTGCTCGTGTCTTATCTGGACAGGAGGGCCGGCCGGGAGATGAAAAGTCCGGTTTTCTCTTTCGTCGGTTTCGTTATCGTGCTTTATATCGTCGTTCTGACAGCTCTAACCTATCTTGTCCCGCGTATATAAAAGAGGAGCAGGACAAAAAGAGCCTGAAAAAGAGGAAGGAATTGGAGGAAAGAACAAGCGTTTTGATGCAAGAATCGATGACAAAAAACCCGGCCAAGATATTTTTCTTCGCCTTGGGCCTCACTCTGCTCCTGGCCTTTCCCCTGTCTGTCCACGGCCAAAAGAACTCATGTCTAGAATGTCACAGGGAGTTGGACGAGGAATCACTTCGCGCTCCTGTGGAAGGTTTTGCCGCAGACATCCACAGACAGTTCGGGTTAAGCTGCCAGGACTGTCACGGCGGTAATCCCCTCCAGGATGACGTCGGGCTGGCCAAGGATAAATCTTTCAAGGGAACTCCTCAAAGGGCGAAGATCCCGGAATTCTGCGGCTCTTGCCACGCCGACTCCGAATACATGAAACGCTTCAATCCCAACATCCGGGTGGACCAGCTTCAGCTCTACTGGACCAGCAAGCACGGTGAGCTTTTGCGAAAGGGCGACGCACATGTCGCAGTCTGCACGGACTGCCATGGCTTTCATGGAATCCAAGCCGCCAATTTTCCCAAATCCTCGACCTTTGCCTGGAACATACCGCAAACCTGCGGCCGCTGCCATTCCAACGCGGATGAGATGAAAGTCTACGGTATTCCCACCAATCAAGTCGACGATTACAAGCAGAGCGTTCACGCACATGCTCTTTACGAGCAAAAGGACCTTTCAGCACCGGTCTGCAACGACTGCCATGGGAATCATGGCGCTTCTCCGCCTGAAGTCACGTCCATCGCCTTTGTCTGCCGGAAGTGCCATCCGAGCGCCGGTGACCTCTTTTCCCAGAGCCCGCACAAGGCCGCCTTCGACGGGCTGGGAATCTCGGAATGCGAAGCCTGCCACGGCAACCACAAAATCCTTCCCCCGACCGACGAAATGCTCGCCAGCGGCCGCAGCGATGTCTGCGGCCAATGCCACGACGCTGGGACCCTGCCTTATGACACCGGCTTAAAGATGAAGCAGCAATTCGTTGGTTATGTCGCTTCTTTACAGAGCGCCAATGACCTTCTGGATAGAGCCGAAAAACGCGGCGTTGAAGTGAGCGGACCCAAGTTCAAGCTGCAGGAAGCATCAACCACCTTGATCCTTGTCCGCAACCTTACTCACGAGCTCTCACTTTCCGAGATAGAAGAAAAAATCGACGAAGGCAAAAAAGTCATCGGCGAGGTCAAGGCCAGCGGCGAGGCAGCTTTGAAGGAAGCCAAGTTCCGCAAGACGGGTCTCGTCGTCGCTACCGTATTTATCTTTCTTCTCGCTCTCGCCCTTTACCTGAAGATCCGGGAGCTTCAGTCCAAACCGGCCTCCTGACGGCTTATCTTTTTTCTCCGGAAGCTGCCGCCGGACGATCTCGGCCGAAAAAACGTGTTTTCCCCGAAAGACATGAAGCGGTGGCCCGGCTCCGTTTTATTATTTCTATAGATTACCTAAAAAATATCGTTTTTATAGGAATCAGTTGTTGACAATTGGCCGTGACTTTTCTAAAATGGAGTGTTTTTATATGGGAATTTTTCATCCGTAGCGAGGAATGATGAAAAAGATTGTCCTGCTCATCGTTATCACGGCTGTGGTCCTGTTGATCAGCCTTCTTGGCCAGAATTTTACTTATGTCGGCGCCGCCAAATGCACGATCTGTCATAAGACAGAAGCGCAGGGCCAGCAATATCCCATCTGGCAGAAGTCGAAACACTCCACGTCTTTCGCCACTCTCAGCTCTCCTGATGCCGCAGCAAAAGCCAAGACGGCCGGAGTGCAGAACCCGCCCGAAAGCCCTCAGTGCCTCAAGTGCCATGCTCTTCTTTACGAGAAGGCCCCTGAATTGAAACCCGAAGGTGTCACCTGCGAGATCTGCCACGGCCCGGGAAGCGAATACAAGAAGCTGAGCATCATGAAAGACAAGGCCTTGGCGGTCAAGAACGGCCTGGTCCTGTATGGATCCCCAGACGCCATAAAAAAGCACTGCCTGACCTGCCACGAGAACGTCCACGGCACCAGCTTCGATTTTGCGGCAGCCTGGGAGAAAATAAAGCACCCCAAGCCGGCAGAAAAATAGAGCAAATTTCAAAAATCTCTCTTCTATGCGTATGCGAAAAGTTTACGGCAGCTTTTTTTTCATTTTGATCCTGTGCGGCTGTCTTTGGAGCGGCCAGGGGGGAGGAGACAAGGCCCTCTTGTCGAATGCCCAGTGCCTGACCTGCCACAGCTCCGAGGCTGGCCTCAGCGAAAAATTCAGGATCAACGAAAGGAACTTTCTCGCTTCGGCCCATGGCGAGATCAACTGCACTGATTGTCATATTATTCAGCCGGGAGAAGCCGAAGGAGATATTCCTCATAAAAAAACGCTTCCGGATGTCAATTGCACGGCTACCTGCCATCGGGATGGCGCCAAAGTTGAAACCGGCGCTTCTCCCCTTTCTTACCCGGACAGCGTCCATGGCCGGGCCTATCTCGAAAGAGGAGTCAAGGAAGTGGCCAGGTGCTGGGACTGCCACGGCAAGCACAACATCTTGCCCGCCTCTAACCCCGAGTCCTCTATCAACCGCAAGAACATCCCCCGAACCTGTTCAGCCTGCCATGAGGATATGCATGTAGTCGTCAAGTACAATATCCATAAAGAAATGCCCTATCATGAATATGTGAACAGTGTCCACGGCAGGGCTCTTCTTGAAAAAGGGCTCGTTCAATTCGCCGCCCTCTGCACCGACTGCCATGGCGTGCATAATATCCAGGGCGTCGGCGCCCCCCATCTTATGGCCAGACAGCCCCAAACATGCGGCCGCTGCCACGAGCTAATTTTTGAAAAATACAAGGAGAGCATTCACGGCCAGCAGGCCCTCGCGGGCAACAGTGACGCCCCGCTCTGCATCGATTGCCACGGCGAGCACGGCATCTCCTCTCCCAAAGAAGAGGGTTCTCCGACCTCGCCCGAAAAAGTCCTCGATACTTGCTCCACTTGCCATGCGCGGCCGGAGATCATGAAAAAATACAGCATCCCTCCGGACCGGATCGCCACTTTTATCGACAGCATGCACGGGATCGCCATCGGCTTTGGGTATAAAGCGGCCGCCAACTGCACCAGCTGTCATGGGGCCCATGATATCCTGCCGGCCGCTGATCCCCGGTCCAAAGTCAACCCGGTCAACCTGCGCCAGACCTGCGGACAGCCCAAATGCCATCCCAACATGCCGGAAAAAATCGCCTCAGCCAAGATTCATATCGGCGCAGAAGAGAAACGCCCGGCTGTTCTCTATTATATCCAAAGGTTCCTCCTCGTCCTTGTTGTCCTCGTCCTCGTTATCACCGTCCTCTGGTTTATCCCCGGGTTCATCAAGAAAACGAGACTCTTCAAAAAATAGGCCATGGCTGAAAGGAAAACCATTTTTTTCGCCTCCTTTTATCTTTTCTTATTCCTGCTCGCCCCGTTCGTCCTGTCCCAAACCAACGAGGACTGCCTGGCCTGCCATGCCGACCCTGAGCTCAAAGCGGAAGCGGGGAAATCTCTCTTTGTGGATAATGAAAAATTCCTCAGCTCGGCCCACGGCAAAGCAGAGATCTCCTGCGTCGACTGTCACACCGACCTTGGCCAAACTAAGGACTTTCCTCATGCTTCTCCCTTAAAGCCAGTCGACTGCAGCCAGTGCCACGAAACAGCCAGCCAGGAGTTTCAGAAGAGCGTCCATTTTATGACCACGGAGACAAAAGGAAGCCCTATCGTCGTCGGGTGCAAGGACTGTCACGGGACCCATGATATCCGAGGCAGCGATGATTATGATTCGACCATCTTTCCCCTCAACCTTCCCGCGACCTGCGAGAAATGCCATCTCAAGAAGGTGCCCGCCAAGAAGGGACCTGACTTTATCCTTAAGTATGAGGAGAGTGTTCATTTCCAGGCGCTGCAGAAATTTGGCCTGACCATGTCGGCCAACTGCAGCAACTGTCATGGAGCTCATGACATCAAACAGGTCTCCGACCCTCTCTCCCCGGTTTCTCGAAAAAATATCATCGGGACATGCGGCAGCTGCCATGTCGGGATCCGGAAAGCCTATTTGGAAGGGGTCCACGGCAAGGACTATGTCAAAGGCGTCGGGGATGTTCCTGTCTGCACCGACTGCCACAGCGAGCATGATATCCTTTCCCGACAGGACCTAAAATCCAAGGTCTATGCGACCAAGGTGGCTGAAGTCTGCTCCCGCTGCCATGATAACCTGGCTCTGACCCGGCAGTACGGAATGCTCGCCTCGCGCCTGGAAACCTATAAGGAATCGTTTCATGGGATCGCTTCAAGTTTCGGAGAGACTCGAGTGGCCAATTGCGCCTCCTGCCACGGCTTCCACGATATCCGGCCTTCCTCGGACCCTAATTCTTCCATCAATCCCGAAAACCTGCCCAAAACTTGCGGGAAATGCCATCCCGGTGCCAGCCGCAACTTTGCCGAAGCTCCCATTCATGTCATTCGCGGGGAAATTGCCGGAACCAAGTATCGGTTCTCTTATTATGTCAAGAATATTTACGTTATCGCGATCACAGCCATCATCTCGGTCTTCCTCATTTTTATTGCCGCTGATTTGTTCAGGCGAATAATCAGAAAGGATAAGCATGGATAGCTCACCTCATATCCGGGACGATGAGATCTTCCTGCGGATGAATCTCGCTGAAAGGATTCAGCACTATCTCCTCATCTCCACGTTTTTCCTGCTTATGGTCACCGGTCTGCCGCTTTTTTTCTATGAATTCAAGGCCTTCAAGTGGTTCTTTCCGACCGAGCGGGTTTTCTATATGCGGGGAATTATCCACCGCGCGGCTGCAGTTGTCTTGATCGCCAATCTCGTTTGGCACCTCTTTTACGCCGCCTTTACGGCCCGCGGCCGGAATAACCTAAAAGAGATGATCCCCAAAATCAAGGATTTCAGGAACGCCTTCGAGCTCCTTTGGTATAACGTCGGCCTGACGCGGTTTCTTTACCGGTTGGGGATTTCAAAAAAGTTCTTTGACGCCCACCCTTACTGGCTCTTCAAGAACCCGCCTCTTTTCGGTCGCTACAATTTCATCGAGAAGTTCGAGTACTGGGCCGTCGGCTGGGGTTCCGTGGTGATGATCATCAGCGGGTTTTTCATGTGGCATGTCGAGCTTTCGCTCCGCTTCTTTCCGCTTTGGGCCCACGATATTTTCGTTATCGTCCACAGCTACGAAGCGATCCTGGCCTTCCTGGCGGTCATCGTCTGGCACATGTATAATGTCCACCTCAACCCTGAGGTCTTCCCGATGAGCAAAATCTGGCTGAACGGGCAGATCACGGGCCAAGAGCTCCGGCTTCTCCATCCCCTCGAATACCAGAAGATTGTCGAGGAGCGAGAGAAAAGCCTGCCGAAAAATGCGGCCGCCACCTAGAGGGGCAGCTTTATTCGTTGTCGCCCTGCGCTTATCTTCTTAGGCAAGGTTTTTTCCGCGGCCTGGCCGCGTCTCATCGGGGAATTCACCGATTTTTATTATTTTTATAGATTTTATAGAAATAATAGTATAATGACCCTGTGGCTGGAGCATTGACTCTCCGATCCGGCTCTAAGATCGCCATCATCGGCGGAGGCCCGGCCGGCTCTTTCTTCGCCCACTTTGCTCAAAAATGGGCCGAAAGGAAAAGACTTTCGCTATCCATCACTATCTTTGACGGCAAAGACTTCCTGGAGCGCGGCCCCCGCGGATGCAACCTCTGCGCCGGCGTTATCGCCGGAAGCCTGGAGGCGAAGCTCCATGAAGAAGGCCTGTTCCTGCCTGAAAAAAGGATCATCAACCGGGTTGAAGGGTACTCGCTTCATATCGAAAAAGAGACACTTCGTCTCTCCTGCGCCGAAAGCGGAAAAAACCCGATCGCCACTGTCTTCCGAGGAAACGGACCTCGTTATTCCCACTTTCCCCATGTCATCAGTTTTGATGATATTCTGTTGAGCTGGGCCCAAGACCGAGGAGCCCGAGTCATCACCCAGCCGGTCTGGGGAATCCAATTGCCCAAAAATCAGACCAACCCGGCCGTTCTTTTCTACGGGGAGAGACGTTCGCCGCAGCGCTATGAGGCTGACTTGGTGGCGGGGGCCTTTGGCGTGAACACACATCTCTTAAAAATAGTCCGAAGCTTAGGTTTCGGCTATAAGCCGCCTTCGACTCTCACCACTTACCAGGCCGAATTCCGGTTGGGACGCGAGGAGTCAGAAAATCATTTTCAAAAGGATATTCATGTCTATCAGCCGCGCTCCAAAACCATCCGCTACGCGACCATCATCCCTAAAGGCGATTATGTCACGGTCACCCTCGTCGGAAAGAAGAATGCAACGCCGGGCTTGGCGAAAAAATTCTTCGACCTTGATGAGATCCGGGAAATTTTTCCACCTTCCAAGCCTCACTGTTTCTGCTATCCAAAGATTGTTGTCTCCGCGGCGAAGAATCCATTCTCCGACCGTCTCGTCTTGATCGGGGACGCAGCGTTTTGCCGTCATTACAAAAACGGAATTGAATCCGCCTTCCAGACGGCCAGGCTGGCCGCCGACGCAGCCTTTGGCTATGGCGTCGACGCCTCGTCGCTCCGCCGCGGCTTCTATGGACCTGCTAAAAAGCTCATCATCCGCGATAATTTCTACGGCCGGGCCCTCTTCCGCCTCAACGACATCCTGACCTCGGTCTCCATTCTGGCCAGGGCGCATTTTGCTATGGCCAAGAGAAAAGGGCAAGCGACGGCACCAAAGAAGATACGACGCATACTTTGGAGCATGTTTACCGGGGATATCCCCTACCGCGATATCCTTGGCATGGCGCTTGACATCCGATTGCAAATCAGCCTCTTTCTGAATACAATAAGGCTTCTCATCGGGAACTTGAAAGATTTTCTCGATCGCGCCGCTTAGAAGGAATCTCAAAGCTTTGTCTCCACAAACACTGACTAAAAAAAGCACCATCGTCATCATCGGCTGTGGTCCGGCCGGCGCGAGCTGCGCCATCAAGCTGAAAAAAATCGCGCAGGACCGTGGATTCAAACTTCGCCTCATCGTCTATGAAGGAAAGCCCTTCGAGAAGAAAAGTTACTACAACCAGTGCCTGGGAGTCCTCTCTCCACCGCTGGAAAAAATTATGAAAGAGGAACTGGGCGTCCCCTTTCCTTGGCCGATCATCCAGAGAAAGATCGAAGGCTACTTCATTCACGCCGAGCGCAGCGTTTTAACCCTGACCGGAGAGCATGCCCCTTCCTACGCCTGCCGGAGAGTAGAATTTGACAACTATCTCTTCCAGAAAGTCAAAGAAGCCGGCGTAGAGGTCATTCCAGCACGCGTGACCGACGTGGATTTTTTTCCTGCGAGCGCCATGGTTTACAGCGAGAGCAACAATGTCAAAGCGGATCTGGTCGTCGGGGCATTCGGCCTGGATGACGGCATGGCCAAGGTTTTTGAAAGAGTTTCGCCGTACCGGCAGCCCAAATTCCTTTCCTCGGTGGTCACGAAAATCCATCCGGGTGGAGAGGCCCTGGCCCGCTTCGGCAACTATATCCATGCTTTTCTTCCTTCTTCTCCGGCCTCAGTCGAGTTCGGCGCCATAACTCCTAAAGGCAACCATCTGAGCATCAACATCGCCGGACTGAAGGTCAATGCGGAAACAATGGACAAGTTCCTCGGTCTCGAGGAAGTCAAGAAGACTCTGCCTGAGCGCATCCACAGCACTCTTCCCGAGCTCACTTATTTCAAAGGCAAGTTCCCGACGCTTCCGGCAAAAGCGCCGATAGGAGAAAGATATGTTATGATCGGCGATGCCGCTGGGCTCAACCGTCCTTTTAAAGGCAAAGGTATCAATTCGGCCGTCATCACGGGGATAAAGGCTGCTGAGGCCATCGCCTCAAGGGGGCTGACGCGGACGGCTTTCGAAGGTTACCTCGAGGATTGCTGCGAACTGACGGATGACATCCCTTATGGAAGAATTCTGAGGGCTCTGACCATCCGATTCTCCAAGTTTGGGTTAATGGATGGAGTCTTAGAGGCGGCCAAGAAAGAGCCGGCCTTGAGGCAGGCCATGTTCAATGTTGTTTCCGGCCAGGAGACCTATAAAAGAACCTGGCAGGAAACGAGAAGTATCGGGCTGCTTCTCCGGATATTCTTGGCATCTCTTCGCTATGCTTCCAGAAAGTAAGACCGTTCAACGGCATCCAAGACTTGTATTTCTATGCTTCTTGACTGTTTTGCTACACCCGGGCATAAAATTTTTTCAATTTTCCGGTCCACCGTTTCCCACGAATATTTCTCGCGCTCAGCCAGACTCCACAGTCCTAATTCTTTCCTTAATTGGTCGTCATTTAATAACGTCTCCAGCTTTTTAGCCAGCCCGTCTATATCTCGCGGTTCAACCAATAATTCCTTAGCCGGGCCAACAAGCGCCTGCTTATATTCTTCGCTGGCATAAGCGCCTTTAGGTTTGCTGGAAGCCCTGGCCTTGATCAGGACGATGGCGAAACTTTCTCCAGATTAAGCAGGCGCACAAAATATATCGGCTGTCGCAAAATACCTTGGCTTATCCTCTTCACTCACAGCACCGACAAATTCACCATCCTTCGATCTCAAGGTTGTCGTGCCGGCATTGGAATGCAACCTGATCTTTTTGCCGGAAACATAAAATCATCGCCATGATCTTCGTCTTTTTTTACTGGGGCCTGATTATTTTTACAGAATGCCCCTGGGACTTTAATTGTTTGCGCAAGCCTTTGATATGCTCTTGCCTACTCCGGGAAAAAATAAAACGAGTTTGCGCTGACCACAGCTATTCTCATATTAAGCGCTTTTAGGACAGTGGCCCAACAGAACCATCAGGCCTAATTCAGATGATCGGCTGATGTTCCCGCCTTTGGAATAGCAAACGAGTTTTATGCCTTATTTTTGGGGTAAGTCCTGTTAAGAAGACAATATGATTGGAGAGCCTGCCGGGTCAAGCTCTCCTGAGTCGCCCAATGAGATAGACGGCAGGTCCGTTATTCCGAGCTCGATTCGGTCCCTTAAGGGCTGACGAAGCAATCAAGAGTCTCTTTTAGCTCCTCTTTGGACAGAAACCTTATCAAAGAACAGCACTGTTTTCCCATTATTGCGAACTCTGAACCCGATATCGCTCGGCCTTTTCAGAATTAAGCGCAGATGGAAAACCTGGTATCTCTGAGGACGGGAAAAATCTCGTCCAGACATCTTTCGAGCCGCCAAAATGCTTTTCGTATGTAAATCGATGACTTCAATCTTGGCCATAGAGTTTTGACCTGGGAAGATATTTTCAACTTTCAAGAAAAATGTCACATCGTATTCGCCCGGAGCATAGGCAAACTGTTGAAGCTCCATGACCGAGTCTTGATTTTTTTCAGCCACAAAAGCGAACTTTCCCGATGCTGCGGGATCATAGCGAGGGATTCCTCCCCTTCCGAAAAATATTTCCCCCTCGAAAAAATCCTCGTCTTTTTTCCGATCAGGAGAAGCTGGGTTGAGTTCCCAGAGTTCGAAGTTGGTCTTCCAGATAGGATACCGAGCCACAAGCTTGGCTTTTTCCATGGCTTCAGGGTAGTATTTCCTGTATTTTCTGATCTCATTGAAATAGGGGATGATGATCAAATGAGTGACATGATATTTTTGGAGGAAATCCTTTCTCCTATCGATGTAATAATCAAAGCCATGCCCGATATGATTGTTTTCCATGACGATCAACGGAGCAGCAAGCCCCCCGATGGACATCTTTTCATAGGCTCTCCCTAAGTCTCGGGAGATATTTTTGATGTCATAGCGCGGAGAGCCGGCCCAGGCAAGATATGCCTTAAGGTTAAAAAAGACGAAAACGGCGACCAATCCTGCTATGACGCCCGTTTTTGCGACCCGGGGGAGAGGGACTCTAAAACGCCGTGGCAAAAATTTTATCACGACAGCAAGGAGAAAAGTTGCCGTTAGACTGAAGATCAGAAGACGAAGGGAGCAGGCTTGCATAGATTTCCACGATTTAGGCACTGATTTAAGAATCATCAAGTCGCTTAGAAAGAGGCAGGCCCAGAAAAAAAAGAAGATATAGAAGGGAAACGGTATTTTTTCGGGTTTTTGGATATATTTGGCCTTCCAAAACTCAAAGAGGGCAACGGTGGCGAGGAAAACTGCGGGAAGGATGAGAGGAATGTTATGCCGTAAGGGCCTGTAATAGACTATCGATAAATAGGAATAATTCGATATGATCCAGAACCCAGCGATCCAGGTCAGCAGGGAAATATTTCGGGGCGTCCTGATGGCGGCATAGCCCAAGAACAGGAGAAAGAGCGCGGCCAGGCAAGTGATCACGGGAACATTTGATAAATGATAGAGCGGCCTCGTCCAGAAGTTGTGAACGATCCAGTAGAAATGGCTGGGAGCCATCCGGCCGAGGTTATCTCGGCCAATATCCTGGAATAATTTTTGGTTAGGCCAGTAAAAGAGCCAGAGCCACAGAGCTAAGCATATCATTATTCCCAAAGCAAAAAAGCCAAGGGATGTCAGCGTGATTTTCAATTTTTTTCCGCTTTGAAAAAAGACATACGCCAGCAAGCCCAGGACAATGGATGGCAGGATCAGGAGAAATGTCCCTTTGGCGGTGAAAGCAAGGCAGCACGAAATGCCGGCCAAAAAAAAGAAAAAATATTTTTTGGCTTGAGTAATTATCAGGAGGTAGATAACCAGGCAGACAAAAAAGAGCATCGGCATTATTCTGTCGGCAACCCGGCTGAACATAGAAAAGTGGTAGTGAACTCCGAGAAGAAGAACTCCCAGAAGGGCAAAGTTATGGTTGAGTGATTTTTTGAGGATGAGATAGACGAAAACGAGGATAAGGCAGCTGAACAAAACCGGCACGACGTTCATCTGGGCGATCCCTACTCCAAAGAGAAGGAAGGCCGAGTAGGATATTAAGTTAGGAAGGGGCGTAACGTACATATAATTTAAACTCCAGTCGTCTATCTTCCATACGCCTAAAACAATCTTGTTACGGGCGTTGAAAGCATAATTTCCAGGATCGCAAATATATCCCGGACTGATCGGGTCCAGTTTTTTCGGTGCATCAGCTCCTAAATGGATGAGACGCAGAGAAAATAGAGCAGAGAAAAACAGAAGCATAAAAAGAAAACGTGCCGCTTTTTTTTGGTTAAGAGCCATTTTTTTCTTTACCATTACCATAGGCTCTGGGGAGTGTCAAATTTGGACCGAAAATCGCTTTAAAGGCTCATCACCACGTTTTTCAGTTTCTCCTGAACGATTGGAGCAACGTTCATGAGGTTCGGGTTTTCCACGGCTTTCATCGAGGCGACCGCGTCCACGGCGGCCACTTCGACCGTCCCCCCGCCGATTTCCTGGGCGATGACATGGCCGGGCAGCATGGTTCCGATCTTGTCTTATTTTTTCAGGGCTTCATAAGCGTAAGGCGGGTGGCAAGCGCCTAAAATCTTATATTTCTGGGAATCAACCCCGAGCTTTTTCTTCAAAGTCGCCTGGACATCGATTTCTACCGGGATACCGAACCCTCCCTTTTTGAGCGCTTCGGCAACCCGGCCAAGAGCTTCCTCAAAGGAGACGTTCAATTTTTTGCTGAAATAATACTCCACTTAACTTCTCTTTCTCTGATCTTCTGAATTTTTCCCTCTTCTCTTTGTTCTAAAGAATTTGTAAAATAGCACAAATGCGCTCAGGTAGACAAGGCCAAGCAATTCGATGACATCATCTAAGGGAGCCCACCTTGCCCTGGAGGACGGGACTGTTTTCGAAGGGCTGAGCGCCGGATATGAAGGGGACGCGGAAGGCGAAATCGTCTTCAACACCGCGATGACGGGATACCAGGAGATCTTGACCGACCCATCTTACAAAGGCCAGATCGTGACTATGACCTACCCGCTTATCGGCAACTGCGGCGTCAATGCCGAGGATGTCGAATCCGGCAAACCTTGGGTGGAAGGCTTTGTGCTTAAAGAAATGGCCGCGGCGCCGTCCAACTGGAGGTCGCAAGAAAGCCTTACCGACTACCTGAAGCGGCACAGAATCCCGGCCATCCAGGGAATCGACACCAGAAAGCTGACTAAACTCATCCGTCAAGGGGGTGCCCAGCGGGCTCTCATCTCAGCCTCGGGAGAGCATGCCCGGTCCCTTTGTGAGAGGGTTAAGAAAATTCCCTCGATCGTCGGCCTGGATTTGGTGAAAGAAGTGACGACTTCGGCGCCCTACAGATGGCGGGAGGGGAATTATGATTGGCCCAAAGGTTATCCGGAGAAGCGGCGGTTTAAATACCTTGTCGTAGCCTACGATTTCGGCATCAAAAGAAATATCCTCCGGAGTCTCGTGAACGAGAAGATGGAAACGCTCGTTGTCCCGGCCCAGACTCCGGCCGAAGAAATCCTGAAGCTCAGGCCGGACGGAGTGCTTCTCTCGAACGGCCCGGGCGATCCGGCCCCCCTCGTTTACGCCGTCGAAAACATCAAAGCCCTGGTCGGCAAAATTCCTCTTTTCGGGATTTGCCTGGGGCATCAGCTTTTGGCTCTGGCCCTGGGCGGAAAAACTTACAAGCTTAAATTCGGCCATCACGGGGCCAACCATCCGGTGAAAAACCTGGAAACGGGCGCGATCGAAATCACCTCACAGAACCACGGGTTTGCCGTCGATATCGAATCCCTCAAGGGGCTGGCCAAGCTGACCCATATCAACCTCAACGACATGACGTCAGAGGGGTTTTCCTTGAGGGAAAAATTTCTTTTCACTGTCCAGTATCATCCGGAAAGCTCGCCGGGCCCCAGGGATTCCCGTTATCTTTTCGAGGATTTCCGCCGCCTGATCGAAAATTTTAAGGGGAAATAAGGTGCCGAGACGCGAAGACATCCGCTCCATCCTGATCATCGGGTCAGGTCCGATCATCATCGGCCAGGCCTCGGAGTTTGATTACTCAGGAACTCAGGCCCTCAAGGCATTAAAGGAGGAAAAGTTCAGGCTGATCCTGGTCAACTCCAACCCGGCCACGATCATGACCGACCCCGAATTCGCCGACAGGACTTACCTCGAGCCTTTGACCGCCGGTTACCTCGAAAGAATCATCGAGAAGGAAAAACCGGATGCATTGCTCGCGACACTGGGCGGTCAAAAGGCTCTCAACCTGGCTTTGGAGCTTGACGACAAAGGCATCCTTAAAAAACATAATCTTCAGCTCATCGGGATCACCGCGGATTCCATCCGCAAGGCCGAGGACAGGCTGCTTTTCCGCCAGGCCATGGAAAGAATCCGCCTTGAAGTCCCCGATTCAGGCTATGCCTCCAACCTTCAAGAAGCGGTGGACATCGTCAAGCGCATCAGCTTTCCCGTCGTCCTCCGCCCGTCTTTCACCCTGGGAGGGACGGGAGGAAATATCGTCAATAACTGGGAAGATTTCTATAGGTTTGTCCCGCTGGGCCTGGCCATCAGCCCCATCTCGCGTGTCCTCATCGAAAAATCCATCATCGGCTGGAAAGAGTACGAACTCGAGGTCATGAGGGACAAAAAAGACAACGTGGTCATCGTCTGTCCGATCGAGAATTTTGACCCCATGGGCGTCCACACCGGAGATTCCATCACGGTGGCTCCGGCCCAGACACTGACCGACAAGGAATACCAGAGGCTGAGAGATGCGTCCATCGCCATCATGAGGGAAATCGGCGTCGAGACGGGCGGCTCCAACATCCAGTTTGCCGTCAACCCCGAGGACGGCCGGATGATGGTTATCGAGATGAACCCCCGCGTCTCCCGGTCGTCGGCCCTGGCCTCGAAGGCCACTGGATTCCCTATCGCCAAGATGGCCGCCAAGCTCGCCGTCGGCTACACTCTGGACGAAATCCTCAACGATATTACCAAAAAAACGCCCGCCTGTTTTGAGCCGGCCATTGATTATGTCGTGGTCAAGATGCCCCGGTTTGCCTTCGAAAAATTTCCCGAAGAAGACCACCACCTGACGACCCAGATGAAATCTGTCGGAGAAACAATGGCCATCGGCCGGACGTTCAAAGAATCCCTCCAAAAGGCCATCCGCTCTCTCGAATCGGAGCGCTGGGGCCTTGAGCCGGCAGAGAAGAAACTCAACCGGCATTCCCTCAGGGAAAACCTCCGCCGGCCCAGCGCCGACCGTCTCTGGCTCATCGCCGACTCCTTCAGACAGGGATTGACCGTAGAAGACATCTATGAACTGACCCGCATCGACCCCTTTTTCCTCCGGAATATCCAGGAAATCGTCGATTTTGAGGATGACCTGAAAGCGGCCAAACGCAACGGCCTCCAGCCTGCGCTCCTGCGCCGGGCCAAAGAGCTCGGGTTTTCCGACCGTCGCATCGGCCAGCTGGCCGGGCTCAGGGAAGATGAAGTGCGCAAACGGCGGGAAGAACAAGGCCTTCAGCCTGTCTGGAAAGTCGTCGATACTTGCGCCGGTGAGTTTGAATCGGAAACGCCCTATTTTTACTCCACCTATGAGGAGGAGGACGAAGTTCCGCAGATGCAGGAGAAAAAAGTCATCATCCTCGGCTCCGGTCCCAATCGGATCGGCCAGGGGATCGAGTTCGATTATTGCTGTGTCCATGGCGTTTTCGCCCTGAGGGATTCAGGATATAAAACCATCATGATCAATTCCAACCCGGAGACGGTTTCGACCGATTATGATATCTCCGACCGCCTCTATTTCGACCCGCTGACCCTCGAAGACGTCCTGGCCATCTATAAAAAAGAAAACCCGGAAGGAGTCATCGTCCAGTTCGGAGGACAGACGCCCCTCAAGATTTCGGTCGGGCTCCATAAGAACCAGGCCAGGATCCTGGGGACAAGCTCTGAGGCGATCGACGAGACCGAAGACCGGGAAAAGTTTGACCGCTTTTTGAAGAGGCTCGGGCTGATGCGGCCGCGAAACGGGCTGGCTAAGAATTCAAGGCAGGCGCTTCGAATCGCCGATAGAATCGGCTATCCGGTGCTCATCAGGCCTTCTTATGTCCTGGGCGGCCGGGCCATGAAAGTCATCCATGACGAGCAAGAACTGGCCCGGTATATCAACTCTATCCGCGAATACTTCAAGGACCTTCCCCTTCTCATTGACGAATTCATCGAGAACGCCATGGAGCTTGACGTCGACCTTCTCTGCGACGGTGAGGATGTCTACATCGGCGGCGTTCTCGAACACATTCAAGAAGCAGGCATCCATTCGGGAGACGCGACCATGGTCATCCCGCCGTACTTCCTGGCCGACCGGGTCATCGAGGAGGCAAAAAGACAGGTCGAGCTCATGGCCAAGGAGCTTCAAGTCGTTGGCCTGATGAATGTCCAGCTCGCCGTGAAAGGGACAAAAATCTACATCCTGGAAGTCAACCCCAGGGCTTCACGCACGGTTCCTTTTGTCTCCAAGGCCACGGGCGTCCCCCTAGCCAAAATCGCCACCCGCCTGATCATGGGCGAAAAGCTCAGGGATATCCGCATCCCTCAGAGGCCGCATGAGCTGTACGCGGTAAAAGAAGCCGTTTTTTCCTTCGATAAGTTCCTGGAGGTCGACCCCATCCTCGGGCCAGAAATGCGCTCCACGGGAGAGTCGATCGGCATCGACCACGAGTTCTCCCTGGCTTTCCTCAAATCTCAAGAAGGGGCGGGGTTCTTTCTTCCTCAAGAGGGCGAAATATTCGTCAGCGTCCCGGACGAAGACAAGCCCAGAATCTTACCCCTCATCGAGAAACTGGGATTTCTCGGGTTTACCTTTTTGGCCACCGAAGGAACAGCCCTGTATCTGCGGCGGCATGGCTTCACGGCCGAGACGATCGGCAAGGTTTATAAGGAGAGAAGGAACATCCTGGACGATATCAGCCGGGGAAAGGTCAAGATGATCTTCAATACCCCTTCGGGAACTCAGGAGATGAGCGACGCCCAGAAAATCAGGCGCGTTGCTTTCAGCTACCGCGTTCCCTGTTACACAACCATCCCTTCTGCCAGCGCCGCCGTGAAAGCCATCGAGATGAGAAAAAAGGCGGCACCGTCGCTCGTCTGCCTTCAGGACCTGGGTGACGAGCCTGCCTGATTTTTTGCGAGATTCATGAAGCACTCTCAAAAGGAAGACGCATGAAAGACAAACTCAAGGCTTTGCGCGGGCTCATGAAAGGCCATGGCGTCGGGGCTTATCTCGTCCCGAGCACAGACCCTCATCAGAGCGAATATGTCCCGGAATTCTGGAAGCGGCGCAAGTTCATGACCGGGTTTACCGGCTCGGCGGGGGATGCTCTCATCACACTCGATAAAGCCGGGCTCTGGACAGACTCGCGGTATTTCCTTCAGGCCGAACGCGAGCTCCGGGGCAGCGGGTTTACTCTTTTCCGGTGGGGAAAGCCCGGAGTTCCTTCCTGGCAGGAATGGATTGCCAAAGAGCTAAGGCTGGGGCAGGCCCTCGGGCTCGACCCGAAGCTCATCACTCACAGAGATTTCGCCAAGCTCAAAAAAGAACTCGAACGGAGAGAAATCCTCCTCAAAGCTATCGAAAAGAATTTGGTTGACGTCATCTGGACTCAAAAGCCCGCGCCGCCCGCCGGTGGGATTTCGATCCACGAAAAAAAATATGCCGGGGAAAGCATCCGGAGCAAGCTCGAGCGTCTCCGCCAGAAAATGACTGAAGAAGGCGTGGATGCGCATGTCCTGACTCAACTCGATGCCATCGCCTGGCTCTTCAACATCCGCGGTTCTGACGTGGAATTCAACCCGGTGGCCATCGCCTATGCCCTAGTGACCCGGAAAAGGGCCGCGCTTTTTATCGGCAAGGAAAAAGTGACTCCAAGCGTGAGACGGATTCTCGCCAGGGATGCCAAGATCGAGGACTATGAGAATTTCTCCCGGCGACTGCTCGAACTGCGACAGAGAAAGCTTCGCGTCTGGCTGGATGAGGCCGGTGTCAGCGAATGGGTTGTGCGCTGCCTCGGCCGGGAGACGGTTCTGATTTTTAAGCCCAGTCCCGTTCATCTGTTCAAGGCCGTCAAGAATAAAACCGAAATCGCCAGCGCGAAAAAGGCTCACCTCCGCGACGGAGCGGCCATGGTCAAGTTTCTCTGTTGGCTGGAAAAGGAAGCGGCCAAAGGTGGGGTCACAGAGCTATCCGCGGCGAGAAAGATAGAGGACTTACGCCGCCCGCAAGACCTCTTTCAGGGTCTGAGCTTCAAGACCATTTCCTCTTACGGAAGCCACGGCGCCATCGTCCATTATGCCGTGAGCCCGGAGACAGATATAGCCCTCAGACCCGAAGGCATCTACCTCATCGACTCGGGCAGCCAGTACCTGGACGCTACGACAGACATCACCCGAACCATCTGCCTGGGAAAGCCGCGAGAGGAGCAGCGCGACCGCTTCACCCGGGTCCTCAAGGGCTTGATCGCCCTCACCAGGGTCTCATTCCCCCAAGGCACTTTCGGTCCTCAGATTGATATTCTCGCCCGGCTGGCCCTCTGGAAGAAAGGTTTGAATTACGGCCACGGGACAGGCCATGGCGTCGGCGCCTATCTTAACGTCCATGAAGGGCCCCAGAGCATAGCGCCTTCGCGCGGGTTCGGGGTAAGTCTTGAGCCGGGCATGATCACATCCGTCGAGCCGGGCTATTATAAAGAAAACGAATACGGCCTCCGGGTCGAGAATATGGTCCTGGTCGTCAAAGACAAGGCTAAATCAAACGAGGCTTTTTCTTTTTATACTTTCGAAACGCTCACCCTCTGCCCTATCGACCTCAAGCTCGTCAGAAAAGACCTTCTGACTGCAGAAGAAGCTCGCTGGCTTAACACCTATCACCGGAAAGTCAGAGAAGGGTTGACACCATGCTTGGCGAGCGCAGAGGCCGCCTGGCTCAAAAAGGCCACCCAGCCCCTGTAAGAATCTCCGTTTATGTGATTCCATTCGGCGCAGGATGCCGCCTATCATAAAGATCACATACTTGGAAATGCTTCCCCGGCCCCTCTGAGCCTTGAAAATAATACCCGTAACGATTAAAATACCTCCTGTTTAAGGAGTAATCTGATGAAAACCATGATTAAAGAGATAGAAGAGAAGATGGCCCGAAAAGAGAGGGCCGAAAAATTCGGTCTTGACCTCGATTACTTGACCACAGGAGAGCGGAGGCATCTCTATGAGCTCATGTATGCCCACGGACCCGGGAACGGAAAATTGATGCTCCTCCCTATTGACCAGGGCCTTGAGCACGGTCCCCGCGATTTTTTCTCCAATCCTCCGAGCGCTGACCTCGAATTCCAGCTCTCTCTGGCCTTGGAAGCCAATTATTCCGGCCTTGTCTGCCACATCGGCCTGGCGGAAAAGCACGTAAGGAAATATGCCGGCCGAGTCCCGCTTGTCCTGAAGGTCAACGGCAAGACCTCGATTCCCCCTGACGATCTGCCTTTTTCCCCTTTAGACGCCAGCGTTGAAGATGCCCTCCGGCTGGGCGCCGATGCCGTTGGATACACTCTTTATGTCGGCTCTCCAAAAGAAGCTGAAGATATCGCACAGTTTGCTAAGCTCAGACAGGAGTGCCGGAGGTACGGAATCCCGCTGATCATGTGGGCCTATCCGAGAGGACCTTATGCTGAAACGAGAGGCGCCGGAAGAGATTCCCTGGCCATGGTGGACTATGCCGCCAGAATGGCCAATGAGCTCGGAGCGACGCTGGCGAAAGTCAACCTTCCCGCCGGGCCCAGGGGCGGGAGCTACGACCCTCAAGGTCCGTTTAAAGCCTATAACGCCTTTAAGGATATATCCGAGGAAGACGCGCTGCGGATGGTGGTTCAGTCTGCGGGAAGGACAGGCGTCCTTATCTCTGGAGGAAGCAAACTGAGCGATGCGGACCTTCTTCACAAAGTCAAGCTCAGCCTGGAAGCCGGCGTCGACGGGTTGATTTTTGGGCGGAACATGTGGCAGCGCAAGTACGACGACGCCTTGAAGATGAGCCTGGAAATCCGGGAAATGATGAAGAAAACCTGAGGAATGCTCCCTCAGGTGCCACTCTTCAATCAAAAGCTTTGTCGATGATCCCGCCGCCTACGACAACATCACGCTCATAGAAAACGACGGACTGCCCGGGAGTGACGGCCCTCTGAGGATTCTCAAACTCGACGAGAACTTGGTGCGGAGAAAGCGGCGTCACCAGAGCTTTGGCCTCATCGTGTCTATACCGAATCTTTGCTTTCACCTGAACAGGCTGCCCAAGTTTCTCTAAGGAAATCAGGTTGATCTGGGAAGCCAGAAGTTTTTTCTGATAGAGATCGTTGTGGGTTCCCACAACGATCGTGTTCTTCTCTCTATCGATAGAAACGACATATAGGGGGTGCGCCGCTGCTATTCTCATCCCACGGCGCTGTCCGACCGTAAAATGGATGATTCCTTTGTGCTCGCCCAAAACTCGGCCGCTCGTATCTTGGACAGGCCCGGGCAGGAAAGCCTGGGGAATCTGCTTCCTTAAGAACTCTGGATAGCGGCCGCCGGGGACAAAACAGATCTCCTGGCTTTCCGGCTTCTCGGCGACGGGAAGATTCCACGCCTTGGCCATTTGCCTGACTTCTCCTTTGGTGAGATTCCCGACCGGCATCAATGTCCGGGAGAGTTGCTCTTGCGTTAGAGGATAGAGAAAGTAGGACTGGTCCTTGGCCTTGTCCTTTCCTTTCTTGAGCAGACAACGCTTACTGGAGCGGCTGAAAACGACCCTGGCATGGTGACCCGAAGCCACATAATCCGCGCCGAGCCTCTTGGCCCTGTCCAGGAGGAGTCTAAACTTGACATGCTCATTGCAGCGGATGCAAGGATTAGGAGTCCGGCCCAGGCTGTATTCCCGGCAGAAATCCCTGATGACGGTTCCTTCAAATTCTCGGCGAAAATCGACGACAAAATGTTGAATCCCGAGCCGGATGGCGACCCGATGAGCGTCTTCCATCGCCCTCCAGCCGCAGCAGCTTTTTAGCTCGTCTGAGCGGCAGAGCTTTTTCGGAAGAGAGAAGAGATTCATCGTGATTCCAATGACCTCATACCCTTTTTCTTTGAGGACAGCCGCCGCCACAGAGGAATCCACGCCTCCGCTCATGGCCACAACCACCTGTTTCCGCTTCATTCTTCTTTTTTTCTCTCCGGCATAGCATAGCAAAATTTTCCTTTCTTCCCAAATAAACAGCTTGGTCTAACAGAAGATTTTCACTTGACCAGGAGAATATCCTTACGCTCCCAGGCCCCCCTTTCCCCTGAAAATTCTTGTTGACTTGCCTGATAAAACGTGATAACCATAAAAATACTCCATCTTCGGAAAGGAAGCATGATGAAAAAGGTTACATATGTTGGTCTTTTTGCCTTTATTTCTCTTTTAGCTTTAACTCCGCTCAGCTTATTCTCGGAGGAAGGCTACTGGTCGACGTTGAAATTCGAGCTCAGCACGGCTGTCAGCCTGGAAAAGTCCCTTCTGGATTCATCTTATTTTCATCGCTACTCGCCGCCGTTCCTGTCTGGTGCGTACGCGAGCAATGCGCAGCAGACGGTTAACCTGAACGGGCAGACCGGATGGGGAATAAACGCCGCCTTTGCCTATCTGCCTTTAAAGAATTTTGGGCTCCAATTCCAGGTCGAATATGCCAAGCCCAAGATCAGCGGCAAGAATTCCCCCTATTTCGTCCATCTGGATTATGCCCTCAGCCAGGATGCCGTACCGCCATATCCTTATACCTTTGAGCGCACTTTTGGCTGGCCTGATACCGTCGGGCATCTCTCCGAGCTTTGTTTCAGTCTCAATGCCCTGTTCCGATTGCCGCTGTCAAAAAAAATAGCCCTCTCTTTTTCAGGCGGGCTGACTTATTTTCTTATCGACGGCGAAGGGACCGGCCTATCGTACGCAAAGTATTGGGAAGAGGAAGCCTACTTCATGGGAGAGACATACCAGTTCAAGTTCAAATTCGGGACGCTCAACAAACTGGGCCTCAATGCCGGCGCGGAACTCAACTGGGTTCTTTTCAGCACAATCTGTTATGTTATGGACGTGCGCTTCTTTGGCTGCCCGACGTCAACACTGTCCATGGATATCATCAACGAAGGTCTGATCCCTGACCCGTTTGACCAGGTCAAAGCCACGATGAGCCTGCACGATATCAGGATTAACCCGTCTTTTTACCGGATCAACTTCGGGCTGAAGTATCTGTTCTGATCTATTTCTTTTCTTCTTGCTTCGGCGCAGCGCCGGCTTTTTGCCGGCAAGCTTTCAGAGCGGCGAAGTTTTCCTGGATCTTTTTGACCGTTTCCGGATCCTTTGAGGTGACCTTCACCGCCACACCGTCGGCCAAGTTTTCGGTGGTAATGTCCGCATCTTTAAGGTAGAACGGGCAATTCATCGCGCCGGCCTGGGCTCCCATCCCCATCTGTTGACAGCAGCCCATTGGGCCGTGAGTCATCATCATGGCCTGCTCCTGGGGCGCGGCTTTCTTGACCAAGTTCATGCCGCACTTGGGGCATTTCCCCGGCTGGTCAGACTGGACTTCGGGATGCATCGGGCAGGTATAAACCTCTTTCGCCGCTTCTTTCTGCTGGAGATACTTCTCCGGATCCTTGACGAACTTTTCTTTGCAGCCCTCGCAGCAGAAGTAATAGGTTTTCCCCTGGTACTCATAGGTCGCTTTGGCCTCGGACTTCGTCATCGCCTTCCCGCTCACGGGACAGGCGACGGATTCGTCCGCGGTCTGCCGGGCGAACCCGGAAAAGACAAAGGCCAGAGAGATGACAAACAACACAGCTAATAGTTTCGGGTTTTTCATGCTTTTGGTCCTCCTCACAAAGAGGCCATTTTATATTATTCCCATAGAATTTGTCAAGAATGGAGGGCCCTTTCTGATATCCCAAATTCCAGGATGGCTGCAAACTTCAGGGAATAGCCCGGCCTCAGTCCCCCCAACTCCCGAAAATTCATTAATTGCCGAGGCGAGGGGTGCGGGCGAAGAAGGCCGTCCGGAGGCGGAGCGGGCATGGTTTCTCGACCTAGGTGAGAGAAGAACGCAGCCGAGGACCTGAGCGAATTTGCCTCGCTCTGAGCAAACTCGCCTGCCTTCGAGCCCGTCCCCCGGGCCTGCTTATCTCACGATGAGCTTGCCTTTAAGCATGCCCATGCCGCAGGTAAAAGCATACTCCCCTTCCGCTTGCGGCGTAAACTCCACCACCGTCGTTTGATAAGCCGGCAGCGGCCGGCGGATGTTGAAATCCCCGAACACCACCGTGTCCGAACAATCGGCTGTCTCCTCCCGATAAAAATTCAGCCGGACGGGCAGCCCTTTTTTTACGACAATGACATCGGGAGAATAGCCTCCTTTAACGACGATATTCACCTCTTGGACGTTCCCTGGCGCTGGCGCCGCCTTGGCCGTTCTCCGGGAAAAGAAAAAATACCAATTGACCAAGACCACGAGCATTGCGCCCAAGACTGTCACCAGGACTTTCGCCAGCATGGATATCCTCCTAAAAGCGAATCTTGACTCGCCGCAATCGAAGCGAGTTCGAAACAACCGAAACCGAGCTGAAGGCCATGGCGGCAGAGGCGATAATGGGGTTGAGGAGAATATGGAAGAAAGGATAAAGAATGCCGGCAGCCACGGGAATTCCGACGACGTTGTAGAAAAAAGCCCAGAAGAGGTTCTGTTTGATGACCTTGATCGTCTTCTTGCTCAACTCGATGGCGGAGACGACGGCCCGCAGGTCCCCGCGGATGAGGGTGATGTCGGAAGCCTCCATGGCCACGTCCGTTCCCGTGCCGATGGAAATCCCGACATCGGCTTGGGCCAGGGCAGGAGCGTCGTTGATTCCATCGCCGACCATGGCCACCTTTCTGCCGGTCCCTTGGATTTTTTTAATTTCGTGGACTTTATCTTCGGGCAGGACCTCGGAGATGACCTTTTCAATCCCTGCTTTTCTCGAAATGGCCTCGGCCGTTCTCGGGTGATCGCCGGTCAGCATGACCACATCGAGTCCGAGCTTTTTAAGCTTTTCGACAGCCTCGGCAGAATTCTCCTTTAAGGTGTCCGCGACGGCCAACAGACCCGCTGCTTTCCCTTCCACGGCGGCATAAATAACCGTCTTCCCCTCCGCGGAGAGTTCTTCGGCCTTCTTTTCCCAGGCGCTGATATCTATTCCCTCCTCTCCCATAAGTTTAACATTCCCGAGGATGACTTTTCTTCCGTTGGTCCGGGCCTCGACACCATGTCCCTCTATAGCCCTGAAATCTTCTGCTTCCTCTATTGGCACGTTCTTTGCCTGCGCCTCCTTCAGGATGGCTTCTCCGAGAGGATGTTCGGAGCGCTTTTCAGCCGCTGCGGCCAGCCCAAGAAGGTCATCTTCACTGAAGGATGGAGAGGGGACAATATCGGTAAGCTCGGGTTCTCCCTTGGTCAGGGTGCCTGTCTTATCTATAAGGATAGTATCGACCTTGTGGATGGTCTCGAGGCTCTCTCCCCCTTTGATGAGAATCCCGTGCTCCGCGCCTTTTCCCGTGCCCACCATGACGGCGGTGGGAGTCGCCAACCCGAGAGCACAGGGACAGGCAATGATCAGCACCGCTACAAAATTGAGCAGGGCAAAAGTCAAAGATGGGCTGGGGCCAAAATCAAACCAGATAATAAAAGTGGCTATGGCGAGAGTGATGACCACGGGCACGAAATACCCGGAAATGACATCGGCCAGCCTCTGGATCGGCGCCTTCGAGCCCTGGGCATCTTGAACGAGCTTGATGATCTGGGCCAGCGCTGTATCTTTCCCAACCTTGGTGGCCCGGAAGCGGAAACTTCCTGTTTTGTTCAGAGTAGCGCCGATAACTTCATCCCCCGGCGCCTTGCGCAGGGGCATGCTTTCGCCGGTGATCATCGACTCGTCCACCGAAGAGCGGCCTTCCTCCACAATCCCGTCCACCGGAATCCGCTCCCCCGGCCTGACGATGATCAGGTCTCCGACCTGGACCTCCTCGATGGGGATGTCTGTTTCGCTGCCGTCTCTTGCGATCCGGGCCGTTTTGGGCTGAAGCCCCATCAATTTTTTAATGGCCTCTGAAGTCTGGCCCTTGGCCCTCGCTTCGAGAACCCGGCCGAAGAGAATCAGGGCGATAATGAAGGCCGATGTGTCAAAATAGGCCGCGGGCGCAATCCCCGCTTTTTGGAAAAACGAAGGGAAGAGCGTGGCGGCGACGCTGTAAAGATAAGCGGCCATGGTTCCTACCGCGATCAAGGTGTTCATATCCGCGTTTCGATGACGAAAAGAGGCCCAAGCGCCCTTCAGAAACGGCCAGCCGATGATGAATTGGACAGGTGTCGCCAGGGCCCAGAGGACAAAAAAGTTGTTCAGAAAGCCCGGGACCCAGGAGAACCAATGGGGCATGCTGCCGAGAAAAATAATGACGGCCAGGATGATGCCGAAGATAAAGCGGAGCCTCAGCTTGTTGTATTCTCTCCTGCGGATGACCTGCTCGATATCCGCTCCCGGCTCCTCCCCGGCCACTTCGAGGGGTTTATAACCTGTTCGCCCGATCGTCCGCTTGATCTCGCCGAGGTTTGTCTCGGAGGGGAGGTATTCCACTCTGACCCTTCCGGTGGCCAAGTTGACCGTGGCCTTGGCCATTCCCCGAATCTCAAGAAGGGCTTTCTCGATTTTCTGGACACAGGAAGCGCAAACGATGCCTTCGATCGGGATTTCGGTCGTGACTGTGCCAACCTCGTAGCCTATTTTCCTGATCGTGGAGATGAATTCCTGGGGCTTGACGAGCTGAGGGTCGAACAGGACCGTGGCCCGCGACGTGGCAAAATTGACGTTGGCTTTTTCCACGCCCTGGAGGAAGGCTAAGTTTTTCTGGATATTGGCGGCGCAGCTGGCGCAGCTCATTCCCCGGATGGGGAGGTCGATCCTTTCCTGGGCCGGACTTCCGGCTTTTGTGTCGGCGTCCTTTTTTATTTTCCCGGCGCCGGGCGATTCAGCCGGATGTTCCGGGGCGGAAATGTATTTCTCCGGGTTCCGGTCGAATTCTCTCTTACAATATTCAGAACAAAAAAAATATTTTTTCCCTCGGTATTCCGAGACAGCGGCCGCTTCGCTTTCTTTGACCTCCATGCCGCAAACGAGATCTTTGGCCATGATTCTCTCCTCAATTTCTCACCGTCGTCAATCGGTCTCGGGGTCCTGCCGCACTCCCCTTTTTTTCCGCCTTTTCCTGATAAAAGACAAGAAGACAAAAAAATATAGCACCCCTCCCGCGAGGATGCTTAATAAATATCGGGCGGCGGCAGTGCTCCCCTAATGGGCCTGCTTTTTCTTGGTTGAGATTTTAAACGGCACATACAGCGGGCAGAACCCGACCGCGCTGGTCAAGAGAAAAATGATGGCAATGATTCCCAGGATGATTGCCGCTGTGCCGGTGAGCTGCTTGGTGAAGTAAAGAACAGCCACGACGATGGCCAGCGCGATCCGGATAATCCTGTCTGCGGAACCCATGTTCTTTTTCATGAAAGCTCTCCTTAAAAGCCAGAACCTTTGATCTATCCATTTTAATAAGCGGCACTGAGAAGGTCAAGAAAAACAGCGCTTCAGGATCGTCCTTTCCCTCTTAGAAGGCATCCTCTGGCTAGTTGACCATCCCCTTCCCGATTTGCAGCCCTCTTGAATTTGTGTTAGAATTTTTGCGAGTGAGCCCAGAAGGAGAAAATAATGTCCGGACATTCAAAATGGCATTCTATAAAACATAAAAAAGCGGCAGTCGACGCCAAAAGAGGGAAACTTTTCACTAAGATTATCCGAGAGTTGAGCGTCTCGGCGCGGGCAGGCGGCGGGGACCCGGAAATCAACCCCCGGCTGCGCAAGGCCATCTCAGATGCCAAGGCCGTCAATATGCCCGCCGACAACATCAAGCGGGCAATCATGAAGGGGACAGGCCAGCTCGAGGGCTCGTCCTATGAAGAAGCCACCTACGAAGGCTACGGCCCCGGGGGCGTGGCCATCTATGTCGAGGTTCTCTCGGATAACAAGAACCGGACCGTCTCGGAGCTCCGCCATATCTTTACCAAAAACGGCGGACGGATCGGAGAATCCGGATGCGTGGCCTGGATGTTCAAAAGAAAGGGATACATCATCGTGGAAAAGGCCAATGCTTCCGAAGAGATGCTGCTGGATATTGCCCTGTCCAATGGCGCGGAAGACTTGAGGGAAGACGGAAGCAACTACGAGATTCTCACTCCGCCGGAAAAGTATGAAGCAGTCGTTGAAGTCTTAAAGCAAAAAGAAATAGAAATGGCCTCTGCCGAAATTGGTTACATTCCCCAGACTTATGTCAAACTCGAGGGAAAGCAGGCCCAGCAGCAGCTCCGGCTTATGGAAGAGCTCGAGGACCATGACGATGTCCAGCATGTCTGGGCCAATTTCGATATCGATGAAGAGGAGATCGCCAGCTTCTCGGGCTGATATCATTCATGAGGGTTCTCGGCATTGACCCCAGCAGCCAAGCGACGGGGTTTGGCATCATCGAGTTTGCCGATAACCAGTATAAAGTCCAGGCTTTTGGAACCATCAAGCCGGCCCGCCGTCTCCCCTTCCACGAAAAGCTGAACGAGATCAAAGCGCGGCTGGAAGAACTAATCGGCGCGTACACACCCGAGGATGTGGCCATCGAAAACCCATTTTACGCTCTGAACATCAAGACCGCTCTCGTCCTCGGCCAAGTCAGAGGAGCGGTGCTCGTGGCCGTGGCTTCAAGCCGCTGCTCTCTCTACGAATATTCAGCCCTGGAAATCAAGAAGGCCGTCACGGGCTACGGCCGGGCCGAAAAACAGCAGGTCAATACGATGGTCCGGGCTTTGCTCAACATCGACGATGACTACCTGGAGCCGGATGCTTCTGACGCTCTCGCCGCAGCCTATTGCCACCTCAACACCCGACTATTCCAGCAAAAAGTGGAGGAGTCGACCGCCCGAGAAAAACCATGATCGCCTATCTCAAAGGAAATCTCATCCAGAAGACGCCGCAATCCGTAGTCGTAGATATCGGCGGCGTCGGCTACCGTGCGGCTATCCCTTTGTCCACCTATTTCAAGCTCGGCGAAGAAAACAGCCCGGTGGAGCTCCATATCTACACTCACCTTACGGATAATGCCCTGGCCCTCTACGGCTTCTCGAGCAAAGAGGAAAGAGATCTGTTTCTGAAACTCATCAATATCTCGGGAATCGGACCGAAGCTCGCTTTAAATGTCTTGTCCGGAATCGGACCGACAGAGCTCGAAGAAGCCGTTAAAAAGAGCGATGTCGCCAGGATCATCCTTATCCCCGGTATCGGGAAAAAAACGGCCATGCGGATTGCCCTTGAGCTTCAGGAAAAGATAGAGAAGAAAGAAAAGCTGCTCCTGGGCAAGGGCTCCAAGGAAAGAGAAGACCTCATCTCAACTCTCATGAACCTGGGATTCCGGCGGAAGGAAGTCGAAGGCGTGGTCGACCAGACGATCAAGACGTTCACCCTGGCTGCGGGGATTGAGAAGCTCCTGCGGGAATGTCTGAAAAAGATGGCCAAAGTATGAAGGATAAAAAGATGACGGCTATCCTGACGCCCGTCCGGACCAAGGAAGACCTGCAGTTCGAGGACAGCCTCCGGCCCAGGACTTTTGAGGAATTCATCGGTCAGGAAACGATCAAGGCCAACCTGCGAATCTTTATCCAAGCCGCTAAAAAAAGAGAGGAGCAGCTCGACCACGTTCTCCTCTATGGACCCCCGGGCCTGGGGAAAACAAGCCTGGCCTACCTTGTCGCCAAGGAAATGGGCGTAGGCATAAAACCGACTTCCGGCCCGGTCATCGAAAGGACGGGAGACCTTTCCGCTATCCTGACCAACATGCAAAAAAAAGAAATCCTCTTCATCGACGAAATCCACCGCCTTCACCCTTCTGTCGAAGAGCTTCTGTATTCCGCCATGGAGGATTACAGCCTGGACATCATCATCGGCCAGGGCCCCAGCGCCCGGAGCCATAAGCTGCAGCTGAAGAAATTCACCCTGGTCGGAGCCACGACGCGGGCCGGCCGGATCACAGCTCCATTGCGCGGCCGGTTCGGGATCATCCACCGCCTGGATTACTACAAGGACGAAGACCTCGAACAAATCATCAAGAGGTCCGCCTTGCTCCTGAATGTGGCGATCGACGACAAAGGGGCCGATCAAATCGCCCGACGTTCGAGGGGGACACCGCGTGTGGCTAACCGCCTCCTGCGCAGGGTTCGGGACTACGCTGACGTAAAAGCCGACGGGTGTATCACCGCCAGGGAGGCTGAGAATGCTTTGGATATGATGGAGGTCGACCATCTCGGGCTGGATGAGGTGGATAGAAAAATCCTCGTGACCATCATCGAAAACTTCGGCGGCGGGCCGGTGGGCATAGCGACTATTGCCGCGGCCATCGATGAAGAGAAGGACACCATCGAGTCGATCTACGAGCCCTTCTTGATGCGCATCGGTTTCTTGGAGAGGACGAGCCGCGGCCGCAGAATCACACCCAAGGCCTACGAGCATCTCGGGTTTGCGCCTTCCCCTTCCCCTTCCAGCTCCCAGAAAAAGCTGTTCAAAGAGTAGCGGTGCTGACATCGGAGTTCGACTACGACCTGCCGCTTGAACTCATCGCCCAAAAACCCCTCCCGCGCAGGGACGGGTCGAGGATGATGGTGGTCCGTCGCCGGGAAAGGGAAATCTTCCATTCGTATTTCCGGAACCTGCCTGCTTTTCTCCATAAGGGGGATGTTCTAGTTCTCAACAGCGCCAAAGTCATTCCCGCCAAAGTCTGGGGAAAAAAAGAAGGGCAGGATATCGAGTTTCTCTTTTTGAAGGAAAAAGAAGCAGGCGCTTGGGAAGTCCTCTGCCGTCCGGCAAAAAAGGTCCAACCAGGGGACCGGATCGTCTTCGCCCCCGGTTTTGAGGGCCAGGTCATGGAAGCGGAAGAGGGGGGCAAAAGAATCCTCCGTCTCTCCTCGGGGCAGGTCCTCACCCGTCTTAAAAAGATCGGGTTTGCTCCTCTTCCCCCTTATATCAAGCGCCAAAAAAAAGACAGCGGCCTCAGGCCTTTTGACCTCGAAAGATACCAGACGGTTTTCGCCCGGAAAGAAGGCGCCATAGCTGCTCCCACGGCCGGGCTCCATTTTACGCCCCAGATCCTGGAAAGGATAGAAAAACGAGGCGTGGTTGTCTGTGACATCAACCTGGAGGTGGGCCAGGCCACCTTCCAGCTGGTCCGGGCTGAACGTATCGAGGGCCATAAGATGCTCGAAGAGCGCTATACCCTAAGCCCTGCGGCTGCACGGAAAATCAACTCAGCTAAAAAAGAAGGGAGGCCTGTTGTGGCTGTCGGGACAACGGTCGTGCGGGCTCTCGAGAGCACAGCGAAAGAAGGTCCCATCGCAGCCGGCAGCCGTTCGACAGGCCTGTTCATATATCCCGGCTATGCGTTCAAGACTGTCGACAGGCTTCTGACCAATTTTCATCTCCCGCGTTCAACACTCCTGATGCTGGTCTCAGCCTTTGCGGGGTTCGGCCTCATTCGCCGGGCCTATGCTGAAGCCGTTAAGCAGAAGTATAGGTTCTACAGCTACGGCGACTGCATGCTCATCCTCTAGGCGGGAACCTCCCGATGCCACCAGGGAACCTCCATGAGGATGGGGAAGCATTTCCAAGTATTTGATCTTTATGATAGGCGGCATCCTGCGCCGAATGGAATCACATAAGCGGAGATGCTTACTGAGGGCGGCTCGGATTTGACAAAACGTCCCGCCTGTCTTATAAATCTTGACGGAACGGAAAATTCTTTAGGCTGAATCATGAAAGACGACCAAGATTTGGAAGAAAAGCTGGCTGACATCCTTTATCCCAGCACCAAGGCCAGGGAATTCAAGATTACTCTTGTGTTCCGGTACAGACTGTCCCCCGATTATGAAAAGGCCGTCGGCCTGGCCAAGAAGAACCCGACCTATAAAGAAGAAGGAGACGGTGAATGGACCCGCCACTCGGCCACCTTCACTCCGAGTGAAGTCGATGACCTCTTTGTTCTTTTTAACCTCGTCCACGAATGGGAGGGCACTGAAGTCTTGGTCAACCACAAGAGGATTCCTTACGGCCAGCAGCTCTGGCTCCCTCTGATGTGGTTCTACCGGATCAAGTAAACGTTGGGACGCTCACTTGGCTTCTCTGGCGTTGACATTTTTCAACGCTAGCGCTATTGCGACGACTAATCCAAACGCAATTAAATATGTTACATTTTAGGCATAGGTATGTTATACTCTGCGTATGACATCATCCGACATAACGCATCCCGAGGTCAACAAGGAAAGCTTGGTCGCTTTTGCCAAGAGCATCCCCGGCGCGAGGGTTGGTTTGAAAATTGCCGCTTTCTTGCTTCTCATCGAGGGCCAGAGACCGGGGTGGACGGCCGAAGTTTTGGGTTTGACGCGCATGAGCCTAAACCGTTGGGTCCGGGCGGTAAATGCTCGGGGGCTAGCGGCCTTGAAAAACAAGCCACAGCCGGGGCGTCCGACCCGTTTAACACCTCAGATATCCCAGCAAGTCGAAAAAGATCTGGAGCAATCACCCCTGGCGTTTGGACTAAACCGGGTGAATTGGGACGGACCGACTCTGGTCGTCCACTTAAAGAGGCGGTTTGGGATGAAGCTGAAGGTTCGGCAAGCTCAGAACTGGATGCATCAGCTCGGGTATCGGATGAAACGCTCCGGATATACGTACCTCCAAGCCAAAACGGAGGAAGCCAGGCAGTTTCGCAGGGCGTTAAAAAAAACTTCAAAATCTGGGTCCTCGGGAGACCGTGGTCTTCCAGGATGAGACGGGATTTAGCTTGCATCCTCGGCTGGGGAGGGTTTGGGCCAAGAAAGGACAACGCTTTCGCGTCCCGACAACCAGCCAACATCAACATCGTCTCAATGTTTCGGGCTGGGTGGCGCCGCTTTTGGGTCGGCATGGCATGATTCGAACAGAACGGGGCGACCGACAGGGGTTCTTGAAAGTCCTGCGACATATCTATCGATGCCTGAGGATATATACGATCTGGCTCTATGTGGATCGGGCTCGTTGGCATAAGGGCGAGCCCGTGGACGAGTATGTCGGCACCCATAAAAGACTTCATCTGGATTACCTGCCGCCGTATCAACCCGGTTTGAATCCCCAGGAGAGAATCTGGAAGCAGATTCGATACGAATCGACTTCGAGTCGATGGTATGATAACGTTGAGACGATCTGGGCGGTGATTCAAAAGACGTCGCGCTCATGGTCAATTCGCAAAGTCCACCGACTATGCAACATAAATTAATGCGTTTGTATTAATAAGGAAAAGGAGTTCTACCAATGAGAAAAAAAAGCCTTTCAATCATTTTGATATTTTTTATGCTCCTGGTATGGACAGGTTCCTGCAAGTCTCCTTCCTCTGCCGACCAGCCTGTTCCAACTCCTCTCGCGAAATCAAACTCACAATTGTCATCTTCCGGCTCCACAACCAAAGCCTCGGTGGGATTTCTTAAACTCATCCTTAAAGACAGGCCCATCGCTGAGGCCCAGAATGTTTTTGTCACGATCAACCAGGTTTCCGTCCATAAAGAATGTGAAGAGCCGAATGACTGCGATTTTGTTGTCGTTTATGACGACCCCGTCGGGCTAAAACTTGACCTCCTGGCCTTAAAAAACACGCCGGCCACGCTTGTCACAGCCACTCTCGAAGTCGGAAAATACAATCAGATCCGGATGTCCGTGGGTTCGGGCGAGATCGTCTTCCCTTCTAACCCTCCGGGTGGCGAAGGCATCCCTTATTCTTTGGAAGTCCCCAGCGACGAGATCAAAGTTCCCGTTCACTTCGAAATCACGGCGGCCGGAACGACCGATATTATCCTTGATTTTGACGCGGAAAAATCCATCCATATCCTGCAAAAGGGAAAGAGCGATACCTATCTTTTAAGGCCTGTGATTCACGTCCAGGGAATTCAGTAAAGAACTCAGCCGCTTAGCTTTCTTCCAGCCGCACAAGCCCTGACTTCAGAAACTGCGCCTCTGCCCCGCCGCCGTTCTGTTTGGCGAGCATCACCCCGCCCAATCTTCGATTGACCCCGATTTTATCTTGTGTTATAAACTATAAAATCATTCCAGAGGAATCAATAAAAAGGAGAAAAGTGCCGGATGCCAAAAAACAAATCGCGAGTCTCATCGCCTCAGGAAACACACAAAAAAAATATGGTCAATTTAAAATTCGATGAAATACCGACCCAATGGTATAACATTTTGCCTGATTTGCCAGTGCCGTTACCGCCGCCACAGGACCCGAAAGAAGGGCCTTCACGACTGCAGAACCTGCCAAACCTGATGATCGGCGAATGCCTTAAGCAAGAATTTTCACAAGAAAGATGGATTGATATTCCTGGCAGTATTGTGGACCTTTACGCAAAAGCCGGAAGACCGAGGCCTCTTTTCAGGGCAACAAATCTAGAGAAAAGGCTCGGGACACCGGCAAGGCTCTATTATAAAAGCGAATTCTTCAGTCCGACCGGCAGCCATAAAGTCAATACGGCGCTGGCACAATGCTGGTATGCCAAACAACAGGGGTTTGAACGCGTGACCACAGAAACCGGAGCGGGCCAGTGGGGAACAGCCCTCTCTTATGCGGCTGCGGTAACCGGCCTAAAGTGCACTGTCTTCTGGGTGCGAAGCGTCTATAATTGGAAAAAAGACCGATTGTCATTTATGCAACTTTTAGGTGCAGAGGTTTATGCCTCGCCCAGTCCCATGACTGAGTCCGGCAAGACTTTATTTGATAAAAATCCAGAACATGTGGGATCCCTCGGTATTGCCATTTCTGAGGGCCTGGAGGATTCTCAAAAAGATCCGAAGGCAACCTATTGTCTGGGCTCGGTCTTAAATCATGTTCTCATGCACCAGACAATCATTGGCCTGGAAACTCAAAAACAGTTCGAAATTTTTGACGACTATCCGGATATCGTTATCTCCTGTCTCGGCGGCGGTTCAAATTTTGGCGGATTTGCCCTGCCATTTGTTAGCGATGTCTTAAAGAAAGGAAAGAAGATAAAATTCATCGCGGCCCAAAGTGAAGTTGCTCCTAACCTTCAGGGTAAGTATGAATATGACTTTGCTGATTATGCCGAAATAACGCCCTTGCTGATGATGTATACATTGGGGCACAAGATTGATATGGAGCCGATCAAAGGTGATGGGTTGCGCTACCACGGCTGTTCACCGATTATCAGTTTATTGCGGAACAAGGGCTATGTTGATACGATTGCCTACCCAAGAGACGAAAAACTTGTCTTTGAGATGGCCAAAATGTTCATGGAAGCAGAAGGATGGCTTCCCGCCCCGGAATCAGCCTATTCAGTCTGCTGCGCCATCGAAGAGGCCCTCAAGTGCAAGGAATCGGGCGAGAAAAAGGTGATTGCCTTCAATATCAGCGGTCACGGCTTTTTGGACATTTACGGGTATCGAACCGTCTTAGGTCTGGAATAGACTGGCTTCGAATTTTAATTTCAAGAGCCAGCCCTTCTGTTTCATCCCCGTCTCATACTCCCGGAAGAGAGCCTCTCTGGCATCTCTGACATCTTTTTCGGAAGGACCCTTGGTCTTAAGATTGTCGATCTCCTGGAACATAGTCTTGACGAGCTCGTCCACGTGCGCAAACGCCAGTTAAAAAGACAACGTCTTTTGGCAGGGCGCCCTTCAGATTGTTGACTTCTGTTGACATGATGAAGCCGAGAGTCCGATTCCTGGTCTATCATTTCCAGGGGAAATCCGACTCTCCCCAAATCCCACCTGCATCTGGCTCGTTTGTTGGATTCCTGTCCTTGCGATGGCAGGAGTCTAGAGGCGGCCGGCAAGCTGGTCATTATCGAGGAAGAGTGCCCGAGGATCCCCCCGCCGCGGCTGGGCCGAGATGATCCGCAAGGTGTACGAGGTCGACCCCTTGACCTGCTCCCAATGCGGTGGCCGGATGAAGGTCATCGCTTTCCTCACCGATTTTTCGTAATCTTCTCTTGCCCCGGGAGGAGAGGTCTGTCGGATTTCCGGCGTTTTTGAGCTTCCCTCTGCCTTCATGACCCGATTCCCGCGTTTCCTAGACCGACTTGACATCGCTTCACATCATGATTTATCGTCCTTGACGATGGGATAAGGCAAAATCAGCGCATGAACGCTCATTCAGTCAGTGCAGCGGAAAACGAATTTCCTATAAATTTTAATCCTAAGGAATCGTGTGGAAGCCCTGCTCTTTGAAATGGGGATCAAAAGTAAACGCATTCTTGACTCCAAGTATGCGCATGATTTCGAAACTGACACAATCAACCAGGCTGAGGTTTCGTCTTGCTGCAGCCAAAAGAGCAGCCATTCCAGATCGATGGACTTCTGGGTTGACATATTCGATATTAACGATGGGAACGAGTTCTTCTTGGAAAGCCCGGGTTGCGGCAATTCCCAAACGATTTTGCAGAAGAGCGCAAGTCTCAACCAGAATGTAATTGCTCGTCATAAGCGTATTATCGGAGCTGAGCATGCTTGTCCAAGCGCTCGCGGCGGCTTCCTGGTTCGTGTCATCCCGATCGAGCAAAGCATAGAAAGCCGAGGTATCGATGAAGATTCTCATTTCATGAAGGCCTGGCTAAGATAGACATCATGTTTCTTGGAAATATCTCGTTTTCCCGAGCGGAATTTTCCCACGATTTCAAGCGCTCTCTTGAGCCTTTCTTCTGGATCAGCTGCAGGGTTGGTTTTGATCATCGTATCGATAGCCCGCCGGATGAGCTCAGCGATTGACAGGTGCTGGGATGCCGATATTCTCTTTAAGGTTTTGGCCTGATCTTCAGTCAGCTGAATTTGTGTTCTTATCATAATGCCTCCGATGATTACATATTCGATCACATGATAACAAAAGCCATGAAAAGCTGTCAAGTTATGATTCTATTGAATAAGACGCTTATATTTTAAAATGCTCCAACTCGCATTTAACCCACTCCTCGCCGGGGATGTTGACGAGGTAAGGGCTCTGCTCCCTGAGAAACAGATACTGCCATCACACCTTGAAAGCCCGCTCCTTCTCGCGGGCCCGGTCCATAAGGGCCTCGAAGCGCGGATTGCGAAAAGAGGATAAATTTCCATCCTCATATCCACCTCCTGGTGACCGAGGGAGGCGAGGATCGAGAGGGCCGCTCCCATCACCTTATCGCTTTTTCCGACGGCCTCCTGGCTCAGATGTTCTCCCGGGAGGTCTTCTCTCTTCTTCTTGGGGAGGAGCTCATCTCTCAGGCCCTGGTGGAGAAAATCGTAAGCTGGCGCCACTCCGGCTTCTCGGTCCACAGCAAGGTCAGGGCCAAGACAAAGAAAGAGGCCGAGCGGGTGGGAAAGTACATGATTCGTCCGCTCCTTTCCCGGCAGCGCCTCTCCTTTTCAGAGAAAGAGGGCAAGGTGATTTATCAACCATCTCAAGCTGACCTTCGTCGCGGCTAAGCCTCCCGCCGCCCCGAGTCGTTTATTAAGAGCTTTGATGGCCGCCGAGACCTCGGCCGAATATTTTTCGTAATCTTCTCTTGCCCCGGGATAAGAGGTCTGTCGGATTTTCGGCGTTTTTGAGCTTCCCTCTGCCTTGATGACCCGATTCTCGCGTTTCCCTGATCGACTTGACATCCCTTCACGCTACGATTTATCATCCCTGACGATGGGATGAGGCAAAATCAGCGCATGAACGCTCATTCAGTCAGTGCAGCGGAAAACGAATCGGACCATTTTAGGTCTGGAATAGATTGAGGACCTTTTAGAAAGAGACAAGCCTTCGAAACTGGCGAAAACGGGACTGGATCTCATTTGGCTTGAGAGTTTTGAAGCGCTCGAACCCGAAATCCTCGATGGCAAAAGAAGCCAAAACGCTTCCATAAACGGTGGCTTTGCGGATATCTTTTCGCGCCAGGCTCCTCGCCTTATCCAGATAGCCCAAAAACCCTCCGGCAAAGCTGTCACCGGCGCCGGTCGGGTCGACGACATCCTCACAGGGAAGAGCCAGCATACCGAAGACAAAGTTCTGGCCAAAAACCAGCGCGCCGTGCTCTCCTTTTTTGATAACGGCGAGCTTCGGGCCGCTGCTCAGGATTTTCTTGCCGGCTTTGATAAGATTTGTCTCCCGGGTCAGCATCCTGATCTCTTCTTCATTGGCGAAAAAAATGTTCACTTTTTGAAGGACCCGCCAGAGAGAATCAGGCTTGTGGGCGATCCAAAAATTGATGGTATCCATAGCCACGAGCGCGGGATGGCTGACCTGGGTGAGAATGTCGTCCTGGAGGTCAGGGTCGATGTTGGCCAAAAAAACGATATCGGCGGTCCGGTATGAAGCCGGCAGGACGGGCCGGAAATCCTGGAAGACATTCATCTCCGTTTTGATGGTCTCGCGCTGGTTGGGATCGTAGCCATAGCGCCCTTCCCAGTGGAACGTCTTTCCCGTCCTGACTTCGAGGCCTGAGGTGTCGATGTTTCTTGATTTAAAGAACTCAATGACATCCGGGGGAAAGTCCTTTCCCACGACACCAACAATTTTTGGCGCCGTAAAAAAGCTCGCGGCCAGGGAACAGTAGGTGCAGGAGCCGCCGACGATTTTCTCCCGCCTTCCCCACGGCGTCTGGATCGTATCGAAGGCCAGAGAACCGACAATGACAAGGCTCATGCGCTCAACCTTATGGCTTGACGTATTTCGAGATAATGAAACGGAGCTTTTTTCCGGTCTCCGGGGGGATGAGCGAACCCTGGGTGACGATGCAATTTTCAAGGGCCCGGCCGCAGCCACACTTCTCCCCTCTTTGGGCCGGAAGGGAGGCCACCGTCTTTTTGATGATGGCTTTGGCATTCTCGATGTTCAGGCGTAGGTTTTCCAGGATCAGCTCCACGGAGACCGATTCTTCCTCGGCATGCCAGACATCGTAATCGGTGACCAGGTTCATCGTGGCATAACAGATTTCGGCCTCGCGGCAGAGCTTGGCCTCGGTGGCGCCGGTCATACCGATGACATCACAGCCCCAGAGGCGGTAAACATTGGACTCGGCCCGGCTGGAGAACGCGGGGCCCTCAATGCAAATATAAGTCCCTCCTTGATGCACCCTCAGGCCGAGCTCCTTTCCCGCGGCAAACAGGGCTGCGCTCAGGTCGGGGCAGACGGGCTCGGCAAACCCGATGTGGGCAGCGATGCCGCCGCCAAAAAAGGTGTTTCTGCGCCTGGTCCGGTCAAAAAACTGGTCGGAAAAAACAATATCCCGGGGTCTGATGTCTTCTTTGAGCGACCCGCAGGAGTTGACCGAAATGATCCTTTCGGCGCCGAGCATTTTAAACCCGTAGATATTGGCTTGGTAATTGATATCGGAGGGCAGAAGGCGGTGGCCGCGGCCATGACGGCTGAGAAAGGCCACGCGCTTTCCTCCCAGAGTGCCCGTGATGTAAGCATCGGAAGGTTTCCCGAAAGGCGTTTCTAAAAGCCTCTCTTTAATATCTTCGATTCCGTCAATCTCATAAAGGCCTGTCCCGCCAAGAATCCCGATGTCGGCCGGAGGGCGGTCTTTCTGGTCAAGCTGAGCCATCTTTTGTCCTAGAATAAGACTATTCATATATAATTTATGGTCAAACAAGTCAAGCCGATCAGAATCACCTTTGCCATATTTTTCAGCACCGGAATATAGAAACAAATATTCGCGTCGTGAGAAATTTTGAGCTCCACAATCGTCTTTATTATTGAGTGGTAATGTATCTCCTGGGTCTTTTTAATCATGATTGCCAACTCCGGGAGTGCTGTCTAACGATCCCGGTAAGCTATCTCATCCATCCTGAATAATTTGCAAAAAATGAACCTGCTTCACGAAGAATCCGAGCACAAAAAGAAGATTTTGACTGTTGATGACGATAGATTAGCGCTAATCATGTTGGAGAGAATTTTGACTGGCGCCGGATATACAGTTATCCAGGCCACCAATGGAAAAGATGCCATTGCCATGGTCAAACAAGAACAGCCTGATCTTGCCATCCTTGACATAGACATGCCCGAAATGGATGGAATTAATCTTGCGACCATCCTGAAGAACGACCGACAAACCAAAAATATCCCCATCATATTTTTATCTGCTTCTGAGGGGAACGGAACAAGAAAAGAGATAACCTCCCTGCCCGGTTGCAGTTTTATTAACAAGGGTCTTCAAAAAGACGACTTGCTCAGGAAAGTCAAAGAGCACATCGAGATTTTCAAAAACATTCCCTGAAGAGATTTTCGCCCCCTTTTGTTCTATCGTTAAAAAAACTGACAGCTTCCTTCGCCTAAATTTTCCGGGATTCTTATTCCAGGGGCGGAGATTTTTAAAGACAATTCAGGTATAATTATCAAATTAAGATTGAGTTTCTTTTAAGCTCTTCGGCTTTTCAATGATGACTTTCCTGGACAAACGTTCTGGAGCAGGAATCACCAGAATCCTTCTGGCCGTTATGGCCTCCTTTTCTTTTTCAACCGCGCAGGGCCCCACAGAGCTCAGCCCCCAAAGCCTTCTCAAGAAGTATCATCATGAAATCAGCTCGGCCGAATCCCTGTGGAGAGGTGGATATTTTGAAAAGGCTTTTGTGAAGCTTAATGAGGCACGGGAGCTCGCTCGAAGAATGGAGGACATCGAAAAAGAAATAAAATGCGCCGTCCTCCTGGGAAAATTGTGCTGGGCTCTGGGCCGGCCTGAAGATTCCCAGAAGTTTTATGCTGACGCTCTGACGGCGGCGAGTAAACTCGGGTTAAAAAAAGACATGGAAGAAGCCCGGACCGCCCTCAAAATCTTGGAGCTCTATTCTCAGGGCAAGGCGGACAGGTTTGCCCGACGGTATGAAAAATCAATCCAGAATTTCAATACGGCCATCCAGCTGGCCAGGCAGGCCGGCAGCAAAGAGCATGAAGCCAAATGCCTCCGGCAGCTGAGCCTCGCCTTTTGGGACAAGCAGGATGCGGAGTCTTTTCTTTCCTTGAACAGGAGGGCCCTTGAAATCGCCCGGGAACTGAAGGATCAAGGATTGCAGGCCAAATCCTTGATCAACATCGGCCTTTATTATCTCAAGCTGAACGAATATTCGAGAGCGCTCGATTTTTACTCAGATGCGATGGACCTCTCCAGGAACAGCCAGAATAAGGAAGATGAGTCCGCATGTTTGAAAAACATCAGCCTCATATTAATGAATCTTGGAATGTATGAAAGGTCATTGGATTATCTACAGGCGGCCTGTGACATCGACCGGCAACTGGGAAATACTAATTTTCTCTCTCAAAACATGAACACTCTCGGAGAAGCCTTTCGAAACCTGGGCCTCATTTTTTCCAACAAGGAAGATCTTTCTAAGGCTCTCCGGTATTTCACCGAAGCTCTTGACTTGGCCAGAAGAAACCGGGATCAAAATATGGAATCGATAGCTACGAACAACATTGGAAATATCCACCTTGACTTGGAAAATTATGCGACCGCGCTGAATTATCTCCGGCCAGCCCTCGAGGCCACGGAAAAGGCCCGGGACGGCGAAGCCCAGGTAGAAATCCTGACCAACATGGGCGTCTGCAGCCTCAAGACGGGAAATTTTCAACAAGCTCAACAATATTTTCAAAAAGCCCTCGAGCGGGGGGACAAGGCCGGAGCGGACAAACTTCTCTGGGAACCCTTATTCTACCTGGGGAAATGTCAGGAAAATAAGGAGGCCTATGGCCTAGCTCTCGACTGCTACAGGGAGTCCATCGCTGCCATCGACCATATTAGAAGCCACATCCTGGAAGATTTTCACAAAGTGGGATTTGGGAAGAATAAGACCAAGGTCTACGAGTCTCTCATCTCACTCCTTTACAGGCTCAATAAAAATGAGGCTACCGGGGAAGGACCAGAAGAAATTTTCTCCGTCGTAGAAAAAGCGAAGGCCAGGGCGTTTTTGGAGAGCCTGGGTGAGCTGGAATACGATTTCCGCAGCCGGTTGAACGTGCCCCTGAAAAAAAAAGAAGGCGAGATATCAACCCGGATTTCATCCCTCCTTCAGGAGATGTCACAAGGAGGTTTATCTCGAAGCAGAATGGCAGGCCTGCAGGACGAACTCAAGCAATCCGAAGACGAATACCTCAGCCTCATTGCGCGGATGAGAACTGAAGCCCCCGAGGTGGCGGATATCATATCTCCCCTCCCCGTCGTGGTCGAGCAGGTTCAGGAACAGCTTCTGGATGAAAAGACAGCTATCCTGGAATATTTTCTCGGAGACGGCCAGTCCTTGCTTTTCTCCCTGACCAAAAAAGGATTTACCGTTTTCCCCCTGCCTCCGAAGGAGGAGCTTGAAAAATCTATCTATGCCTATACCAAGCTCCTCTCAGACCCTCCCAAAGGCACATGGAAGGGCCGTCTGGCTGCCGAGCGTCTGTCTCGGGTCCTCCTTTCGGCAGCGCTGAAGACTCTGCCGGCATCGGTCGAGCGCCTGGTCATTATTCCCGACGGCCTGCTTTATTATCTTCCTTTTGAGACGCTTGCTTTTTTGCCGCAGGGTCAATCTTCCGGGGAGGATTTTCTAATATCAAAATATGACGTCTCTTATGCCCCGTCCTGTTCAGCACTTCTGCTTTTGAACGGGCGGAAAAAGAAGGAGCGCTACCCTAAAACTCTCCTGGCCTTAGGGAATCCTTTGTATCCTTCGGACAGCTCATTATCCGGAAAAAGGAAAATCAGCCTCGCCGGGGTCATGAAAGAAACGTACAAAGGCCAGGGGTTCGATTTTTCCTCCCTGGCTCAAAGCAAACAAGAAATCAAGGAGATTTCCCGGCTGTTCGGAAAAAACGACCGCGATGTCTATCTCGGAAAAGAAGCCGGTGAAGAAACAGTCAAAAAGATTCGTCTGGGAGACTACCAAATTATTCATTTCGCCTGCCACGGGTTTCTGGATGAAAAGATGCCCTTCCGTTCCGCCCTTGTTTTGTCTTCAGCAGAGGATGATAAAGAAGACGGGTTCCTCCAGGCCCGGGAAATAGCCAATCTCCATCTCGCCGCTGAGCTGGTCGTGCTCTCGGCCTGCCAGACGGGAAGAGGATATATGGAAAAAGGAGAAGGAATCTTGGGGCTGACCCGGACTTTTTTCTACGCCGGAGCCCGGTCCGTAGTCTCAACTCTCTGGGAAATCGGCGACAAGGCCACGGCCGAGTTCATGGGCCAATTTTATCATCAGCTCTCCCGGAAAAAGGACAAAGCCCAGGCCCTGCGTTTGGCCAAGCTCGGCCTGCTAAAAACGAAATATGCCCACCCGTTTTACTGGGCCAGCTTTGTTCTCCATGGTGAATCCTCGTTAGTGCTGGTCTTCGATTAGGGAAAATTCTTCCAGCCGCGACGTGATTTTTTCTCCGGTCGTTTTGCAGGCTGTGACCATCCAAAAGTAAGAGCGGTTGGTTTCGAGCGTCCTGGCCAATCCTTCAGGCGGAAGAGCGGAATTTTCGTTTATTTTCCCGCTCTTCCAGATAGGCGTCAAAGCTTGATCAAACAGCTCGAGGATATAGTATTCTGAATCCTCGACCTCTTCCCATTTAAAAACCAGGGAGGACCTGGGAATTCTTTTTTCGACGGGCTGGACCAGTTCAAACCCGGTCGACGAGCCGGTCCGGTATTTCTCGGGAGCCCGAAAAAGGACAAGCTTTGAAACAAGAAACCCGGCGAGGACAAGCCCGGCCAGGAAAAAAGCCGTGCGCCAGGAAAGCCTGGAAATAAGAGGCCGCCAGCCCATCCTCAGCCCGAAAATTGTCCGGCAGTCCGGGTTTCGGCCCGGGCGCGCTTCCCGGCTCCGGGCGAGTTGTTCGACTTCTCGGATGAATTCTTTTTCCTTTCTGAGAACGTCCACCAGGAATTCAAACTCGCAGAAACAGGAACTGCACCTGGAGATGTGGTCGACGATTTGCGTCGCCTCTTTGGCAGAAGACTTCGACCTCAACAATCTCATCATTTTTTTAGGCGAGGGACAGTCTTTCAGGGAAGACGGCGTTTTTGACCGGACATGAGCTTGATACAAAGCTTTAAGGTCGTCACTATCGATCCTCATATTCAATCCCCCTTTCTTTGAGCTTCCTTTTTAAATCGGACAGCCCCCTGTAGAGCAAATTGCGCGTCTTGTCCTTGCTCCAGTTTAGAGTAAGAGATATCTCATCGATGGTCAGGTCCGACAGGAACAGCTTGACGGCTTTTCGGCGCGACTCCATGAGCGAATCTGCAGCCTCGAAGATCATTTCCCTGAAAACGCTGTCCTCAACTGGCGCTTCAGGGCGGCATTTTTCCTCAACCAGCCACTTTTGCTTCTCATGGTAGATCAGCTTCTCCTGGCGCCTGACTTTTCGAATTTGGTCTATTAACGTGGAATTCACAACCCTATTAATATAAGACGCCTGATTAGAGACATTTTTCTCATGAGCAAATTTCTTCCAGATCTTGATCTTGACTTCCTGGAAAACGTCTTCAGGGTCGATTCCGCTTCGTTCCAGTCCGAATCTCAGGATACTCGTCCTGATCGAGGCCGAGAATTTATCGAGGATGACTTCAAAATCTTCTGAGCCGGCCCTATCGTTTTTCATAAGGAGGAGAACTATAGGAGATATTGGTTCTGAAGTCAATTTTTAGTTGGGCCGGGAAGAATTTTATTAAAGCCTTCATGAGAAAATTTTGTTAGGCCAAGCGTCTATTTATATATAGCGTTTTTTTATTTAAATTTGAGGAGGATTGTGGGATGAGGGTATTTTTCAAGTATTTTATCGTGTCTGCGGCTGTTGTCCTCTTTGTCTCAGCGTACTCAGCCGGAACAAAGGCGACCGGAATAGCCGAATCTTCACCGAAGTACATCGAGGTCTGCAGCAGGGGAACTGTTTATCTCCCGCCCGGCACAGAATATGTCACCTGCCGCGGAAAGGTCATGAAGGTAATCGGTATCGTTCCCCTTGTAGAAGGAGCTCAAACGCTGGGCAGCTGTTTCTGTCCGAATTGTTGCGGCGGGTATTGTACTGTCACTGTGGCTTGTGAAAACAAGGTGGGGAACTCGGCTGAGGAAGAAAGCTACCACTCGGGACAAAAGAGTTCAACCGCAGGGGGGTTGTGCACAGCCTATTTATCCTGTGGAGATTAGCCTGACGAACTGATTTTATCTTCCTTCAAGATTGCCTCTCTCCGGAAACCTTAGAGGTCTGCCGCCTGGAGAGGTAAGATTCTATAGGGTCCGTCTGCTTTAGCTTATCTGATAATTTTCCTTCCGCCAGGAGACAGCCGGCCCGATTCTCCCTTTGATTTTTGGCCGGCAACGCGTTATGCTATTCTCCGCAAAAAATGACCACGGACGAAGCTCAATTAAAAGAGGTGGCGGCCCTTGTCCGCCAAAATCCGAGGATCGCTGTCCTCACCGGGGCCGGAATTTCAGCCGAGTCAGGCATCCCCACTTTCCGCGGCCAGGACGGGTTATGGAAACAATTCAGACCCGAGGAACTGGCGACACCCGAAGCTTTCCGCCGCGACCCTCGTCTCGTCTGGGAATGGTATGACTGGCGGCGCGGGCTCATCGCCTCGCGCGAACCCCATGCCGGCCATCATGTCCTGGCCCGCTGGGAAGAACTCCTTCCTGATTTCGTCTTGATCACGCAGAACGTGGACGGGCTGCACCGGAAGGCCGGCTCAAAGAATATCCTCGAGCTCCACGGGAATATCTGGCAGGTCCGCTGCACCAAGGAGGGCGCGATCACGGAAAACTACGACTCGCCTCTCCGGCAGATTCCCCCGCAGTGCCCTGCCTGCGGCGCTCTCCTCAGGCCGAACGTGGTCTGGTTCGGCGAAGCGCTTCCCCGGGAAACCCTGGAAAAGGCCTCTGCCTCCTGCGCCCGCTGTGATCTCATGTTTATCATCGGGACTTCGGCCTTCGTCCAGCCTGCCGCTTCTCTCCCGTTCATGGCGGCAGAACGGGGAGCCAAAATCGTGGAAATCAATCCTGACTCCACTCCCCTGACCCACTTCGCCGATTACTCTTTCCGGGCAAAAGCAGGCGAAATTCTTCCGGAGATTGATGCTCTGTTGAATAAGAAAAGTGAAGGGTGAAAGGAAAAAACGGCGATGAAATACGCTTATTTTGACGCCTCCTCCGGTCTGAGCGGGGATATGATCCTCGGAGCTCTGCTCGACCTCGGCGCTTCGCGGACGCTCTTCCGGAAAAAGATGGCCGAACTCCGGCTCCCCGTGGATATAGCGATCAGAGAAACCAAAAGGGCGTCACTCCGGGGGCTTGAAGTCGAGGTCAAGGTAAAAAAAGGAAAAGAATCCAGGCCGAGACGCTGGAGGGACGTAAAATCGCTTATCCGGAAGAGTCCATTTTCAGACACGGTCAAATCCGGAGCTCTGGCCGTTTTCAAGACCCTCTTTGAAGCCGAGGCGAAAGTCCACGGCAGCAAGTTCGAGGAGGCGCATCTCCACGAAGCTGCCGCCGATGACGCCATGATTGATATCCTGGGAAGCTGCTATCTGGCGGAAATTCTGGAGATCGGCCGCGTTTACTGCTCGCCGTTGAACGTGGGCCGGGGCTGGGTGAAGTCTTCTCACGGCCTCCTTCCTGTCCCCCCTCCGGCTGTCGGGGAAATCCTCAAGAAGGCACCTGTCTATTCAGCCTGGGCCGATGAGGAGCTGGTGACACCGACCGGGGCGGCCATCATCGCCACCTGGGTTCGCCAATTCGTCGCCTTCCCGGAGCTGAGCTATCAAAAGATCGGGTACGGTGCCGGGAGCCGCGACTTGGCGAATCTGCCCAACATTTTGAGGGTTTTTTACGGCGAAGGAAAAGACTTCCAGCCGGAGAAAAATGTCTACGAAATCGAGGCCAATATCGACGACGCGACTCCTCAGCTTCTGGCTCATTTCACCGAACAAGCCCTGAACCTCGGCGCTTTGGACGTTTTCTCGACGTCCGTCGTGATGAAAAAAGGCCGGATGGGCACAAAATTGACCCTGCTGGCCGATGCTGCTAAAATGGATGAGCTCATAGAAGCCGTCTTCAGAGAAACAAGCTCGATCGGCATCAGGTATTTCCCCGTCCAAAGAAGAGTCCTCGGAAGAGAAACCAGGAAAGTCACTGTTTTGGGAGAGGACATCAGGATTAAGATCGCGACCTCGGGCGGAGCCGAGGTCAACGCTCAGCCCGAATTTCAAGACTGTCTGAAGGTTGCCGAAAAAAAGAACCTCCCGGTCAAGGTGATTCATCAGCTGGCCCTCCGGGAGTACTTTCAGAAAAAGCCGAAAAAGCGCCCGAGAGAATGAGGGAGAAAATGGACCTGAAAAAGATTGAAAAGGGAGTCAGGCTCATCCTTGAAGGAGTGGAGGAAGACCCGAAGCGGCCGGGACTCAAAGATACCCCCCGGAGGGTCGCCCGGATGTTTTCCGAAATTTTGGGAGGGACGGGTGAAGACCCGGCCAAGCAGTTCCGGATGATCCTGAATGAGAAGCACGACGAGATGGTCATCATCAAGAATATCCCGCTCTATTCCATGTGCGAACACCATCTCCTTCCTTTTGCGGGCGTGGCCCACGTGGCTTACATCCCCAAAGCAGGAAGGATCGTCGGGCTGAGCAAGATCGCCCGCGTCATCGACATCCTTTCGCGCCGGCTGCAAGTGCAGGAACGGCTGACCAAACAAATCGCCGACCTCCTCGATGCCCACTTGAAACCTCTCGGGGTGATGGTTGTCCTCGAAGCCGAGCACATGTGCATGTCCATGCGGGGGGCCAAGAAACCCAAGTCACTGACCGTGACATCCGCGGTCAGGGGGTCCTTCCGCACGCACGGCGCCACCCGCGCTGAAGCCATGATGCTGATAAGAGGAGGGCTGAGCAGTGTCAAAGAAATCTAAGGAGACATTTTATGTAACGACGCCCATCTATTATGTGAGCGATAATCCCCATATCGGGAATGCCTACACAACGATCATCGCCGACGCCCTGGCCCGGTTCAACAGGCTCCAGGGAAAAGACGTCTTTTTTCTGACGGGAACGGACGAACACGGGCAAAAGATCGAAAAAGCGGCGGCTGAAAAAGGCCTCACGCCGATGGATCTCGCCAACAAGGTTGTCGGCCGCATCAAAGACCTCTGGAAGGCTCTTGATATCTCCAACGATTTTTTCATTCGCACGACCGAGCCGTTTCATGAGAAGGGCGTGCAGAAGATTTTTCTCAAACTGAAAGAAAAAGGAGACATTTACAAGGGCACCTACCAGGGCTGGTACTGCGTTTCCGACGAAAATTTCCTGGCCGAGGAGGTTCCTCTGGAGGCAGGGGGCTACAAAATCTGTCCCGACTGCGGCAAGAAAGCCTCCCTGGTCTCTGAAGACTGTTACTTTTTCAGGCTGTCACGGTATCAGGAACCACTTCTCGAGTTCTACGCCCAAAACCCGGAGTCTGTGCGGCCGGCCAGCCGGATGAACGAAGTCGTCAGCTTCGTCCGCCAGGGACTCAAAGATTTGAGCATCACCCGGACGACGGTGAAATGGGGCATCCCGGTTCCTGATGACCCCGGCCATACTATCTATGTCTGGTTCGACGCCCTGCACAACTATCTCACCGGCGCCGGCTATGACTGGGACCTGGCCAAGTTCCAGAAATTCTGGCCGGCCGACATCCATCTGATCGGCAAGGATATCCTCCGTTTCCACGCCATTTTCTGGCCGGCTTTCCTGATGGCCGCAGGTTTTCCCCTCCCCAAAACGGTCTTCGGTCACGGCTGGTGGCTCAGGGACGAGGCCAAGATGTCTAAATCAAAGGGAAATATACTCGACCCCTACGTGATCCTGAAGACGTTCGGCCCTGACCCGTTGCGTTACTTCCTGCTTCGAGAAATACCGATCGGGCTCGACGGGAACTTCTCCCACGAGGGTTTCATCCACCGCGTCAACTCCGACCTGGCCAACGACCTGGGCAACCTTGTCCAACGCACCCTGACCATGATCCAAGGCTATCTCAACGGGACGATCGAAGCAGGAGAGGCAGAGCAGGAAAAAGATGAGGACATCCGCAGGGCGTTCGAGGCGCTCAAAGAGAGAGTCGAGGGCTTTTATGAAACTTATGCGCTCAGCCGGGCCCTGGAGGACACGTGGGTCTATATCAATTCCGTGAACAAATACCTGGCAGACAACGAACCCTGGAAGCTGGCCGGGGACGCAACCCAGAAAAAAAGACTGGCCAGAATTCTCTACCAAGCGGCTGCGGCCATTCGGGGGATTAGTTATCTTCTTTACCCCGTTATGCCGGGATCAAGCCAGAAAGTCTGGAGTTATTTGGGAGAAAACAGGACACCGGAAGAAACATTCTTTGCCGATTTCCGGTTTGAAGACCTCAAAACCGGGCTGAAGATCCAGAGACCCAGGCCTCTTTTTCCACGAGTCAATCTGCAGGATTTCTTAAAAGAAGAGGCCCCTACGGCCGTCCCGGAAAAAAAGGAGAAAAAAATGGATATCGTCACTTTTGATGAATTCAAAAGAATGGACCTCAGAGTCGGGGAAATCCTCAAGGCGGAGAAAGTCCCCGGAACGGATAAGCTCCTGAAGATCGAAGTGAATATCGGGACAGAGAAAAGGACGATGGTGGCGGGCGTGGGAGACACCTACTCTCCTGAGGAGCTTGTGGGCAAAAAGCTCATCGTCATCGTCAACCTGAAGCCGGCCGTGATCCGGGGGATAGAATCGCAGGCCATGTTGCTCGCAGCCGAAGTCGGAGGGAAAGCGATCATTCCCATTTTCGACAGGGATGTCTCGGCCGGAGCTAAAGTCAAGTAAGATATTTCTTGAGTCTGGACTTCGGGATGGCCCCTTCACGAACGAGGATGGGTGCGCCAGAGGTCAAGTCGATGACCGTCGAAGGCAAAGCGCCGGGAATCTGACCGCCATCCACGATCAGGTCCACTTTGTGTTCAAAGACCTCGACGACCTTCTCCACAGAAGCGATTTCTCCCCCGCCGGAAATGTTGGCGCTCGTAGCAATGACGGGGAAGCCGGCCCGTCTGATGAGCTCCCGGAGCCAGGGAACAGCCGGGAGCCGGATTCCGATGGTCTGTTCAGGCCCGACAAGCTCAGACGGAAGCAGGGCGGCCCCTTTCAGGACCAGAGTCAAAGGACCCGGCCAGAATTCAGCTGTCAGAGGACGGAAGGAAGGGGGGATGTCCGCAGCAATCTCTCGAACCATTTTAACGTCCGCAATCAAGACGGGCAGGGCTTTGGACATCTGTCTGTGTTTGACCCGATAGATTTTTCTTATGGCCTTTTTTAAGAAACAACTGGCGCCCAGACCGTAATAGGTATCCGTAGGATAGGCGATGACTTCTCCCCTGGAGAGGGCACCGGCGATAATCTGAATCTTCTGAGCCTCGACCTCCCGCGGGTTTATTTTGATGATTGGTGTCTTCAAAGAGCCCCTCCGTGAGACCCTGAATCCTCGGCCAAATGCTAACGGGAGAGAGCCAAAAAGTCAATGAGGAAAAGGCCAGCGGGCGGATTCCTGTCCTTGACTCGAAAGCCTGACTGGTTTATAAACAAAGGTCACAGGTTTAGGATTCAAAAAAGTGACAGCTGACCTTTTTGGGGCACAGGCGACCCCGGGCCTATCGAGAAAGGCAGTCTCAATAAATTTGGCATAGAACTTGCTGAAGGAAAAGCAGAGGAGAAACAAGATGAAAAAAAGCTTAGGGCTGTTAGCCATTCTGGTACTTTTACTTTCCGGTCTGGGTTTTTCAGACTCGGTTTCGTTCCGGCTCGGATACTTTGTGCCCCGGGCCGATAGCGATCTTTGGCAAATCGAATTTGAAAATATGACCTTCACCAAATCCAATTTCAATGCGGCGCTCTTCGGCTTCTCCTACGAGCACTTCCTGACCAGAGAGATCAGCCTCGTTATCGGGTTAGATGCCTACAGCAAAATTGTGCTTGGCGACTACCGCGATTATGTCGGCCTTACCTTTGAGGAAGGCGATTTCGCCTTTCCCTCCGATTACATAGGAGACTTCACCATCAGTCATCAGCTCAGCGTTTCGAGCACGCCTATTCAGGTCTCTTTAAAGCTGACCCCTCTCGGCCGAAAATCCGGGTTCATTCCCTATCTCGGAGGCGGGGTCTCTATGTATATCTGGAGCGTCAAGGTGCAGGGCAACATCGTCGACTTCATGGATGTCTATGTCTACGATGACCCGGACTTTGGTCCGGTCGATGTCTACAGCATCTCCCGCGCGGACCTCAGGGCTGAAACCCGGTTTGCCTTCGGGTTCCATGGTTTCGCCGGGTTTATGATCCCGTTTGCCAGCCGGGTGGCCCTCGAGGCTGAATTCAAATATCATTCCGGCAAGGGAGATCTTGGCAGCGCCTTTAAAGATTTCGGGAAATTTGACCTGAGCGGGTACCAGATTTCCTTGGGGATCAACTACTGGTTCTGAGCATAGTTCCACTTAGCGGTTCCGCCCTTTCGCTCCAGCCGGACTGTATCTGAGAATCATCTTCTGATATTTTCGAGCTTCCTCCGTTTGACCCCGTCTGGCAAACCCCTGCGCCAGGACCCGGCATTTCTTGGCCAGCACTTCTTTGACTAATTCTTCCTGCCAGGGAGTCAACCCCCGGCCCAGGGCTTTTTCCAGGGCGCGGACCCGAAACCTGTCCATCCCCCAGTGGAGGCGGGAAAGCTGGTCCGCATGCCCGCCTCGCTTGACGATCAAAGGCGCCGGGATCAAATAAACGGGGTATTTTTGAGCCAGCCGAATCCCCAAATCATAGTCCTCGCAGACGGGGAGGGTTTCATCAAAAACGCCGATGTCTTCAAAGACTTCTCTGCGGAAAAGGCAGGAGGATAAGCTCAAAAGGCAGAGGGGCAAAACCTTGTCAAAAATCCAGCCTGAATATTTCCGGTGTCTCTTCTTCTGGTTGAGGCGCTCTCCCCGCCTGATCCAGATTTCTTCGGTGTAGCAGACCCCGGCTTCCGGAAACGCTTTAAGAAAGCTCATTTGAGTCCCGATTTTTTCTTTCTTCCAGAGATCGTCGGAATCCAGGAAAGCGACAAATTCGCCCCGGGAGAGCTTTAAACCCAGGTTGCGGGCCGCGCTCACGCCCAGGTGAGGCTGATAATGATAAATCGCCTGCGCGCCGAAGGAGTCCACAACTTCCTTGGTGTTATCGTCCGATCCATCATCGATGATAAACAGCTCAAAGGAATGCTCCGGCCCGGCGCGGCCAAAGAAATCCTGGTCCAGCGCTGAAGTGATGGCCTCCCTTAAAAAGGAAGCCCGGTTGTAGGTCGGGATGATGACCGATATCATCGGCACTGACACAAAAAAGAGGACCGTTCTAAAAAATTCTAAAAAAGAGGACCGTCCCCGCTATTTTCTTTCAATTTTGATCTGTTCGTTTTTAGAAAAGGCCAGCTTAAACTCCCCCCAGACAGAGGCGGCCGGTGCTTCTCCGCTGAATCGGCAATCGGCGGCAGCCTGGTCAAAAACAGCAAATAGCTCCTTCCCCGTTTCAAAGAAATCAAGGATAAGAGGCAGGGAGAAAGCTTTTTCGCCATGAGCCTCGACCTTGTTTTCGCCTTTGATCACGCCCTCGGAAATGTCTCTTCCTCCCAAGGCGATCCGGTAGGACAGGTCTCCAAGAACGACATCAAAGGCATTCCTGTTCGCGCAGGAGAAAGCGAAAGTGAATTCAGCGCCTCCCACGGTCAGAGTTTTCACCTCGAGCGGATGAACGTCTATCTCCAGGTCCTTGAAGACAGGAAATTCTCCGGGAAAAGCGAACGGCGTCTTCTCTTCCCTTCTTTTCCCGTCGGTGAAAATCATCAGGCCGGTGACATAGCCGGCGATTTTTTGACTTTCTTCGATTCCCTTGACCGCATCAAAAAGAAGAGCATAGGTGATTTTGACGGGAAGCGAAATGAGGGTAACCCCATTTTTTTCGATGCGAATAGGCTGCTCTAAAGACGTTTTCAACGAGAAATAATCTGTCTCTTGGACAACGACGCGGTAATCATACTGGGATAGATCATAGGGTATAGAAGACGAATTGGAAATCTTCAAATAAAACACCAGAGTGAGTCCGGAAGAGTCCATGTCCTGGATTTCTTTTTTGCTCAAGGAGATGGAGATGTTTTTTTTGGCCGCTCCCGCAGCTCCGGAGACCGCCAGCAAAATAAGCAGACTAAAAAGAGCAGCTCTTCTTTTATTTTTGTTGCTCATATCTTTCTTGGAAACTCTAGGATACACAAACCCGCCCGAAAGGACAAGGCCCAAAAAGAATTTGAACAGGAGCCTTGCTCTCTTTATAATAGGGGAAAAATGAGTCATGACATCATCATCGAGGAGAATCAGAAAATGAGAAAAACCGGACTGCTTTTTCTCGGCGGATTCTTTTTTTTTCTGTCCTTGATAGTTATCGTCTCTTGTGGCCAGAAAGAAAAAGTCATCCAGAAAACCGTCATCGAGATTCCTGGACAAGAGCTTGAAACCAAAAACCCGGCGCTTTACAAAACAAGGACACAGGACGGCCGGGAAATAACCTATCTCTCGACAGATTTTGCAGCAGTCCTCAAACCCGCCTCGCTTGACGAATTCAGACAATATTTTCATCTTCCCCCTGTCCGCCAGTACAACACGGGGACCTGCTGGTGCTTCGCCACGACCTCGCTCGTCGAATCTGAGCTCAAACGTCTGGGGAAGCCGGAGGTTAAACTTTCGGAGATGTTTACGGTCTATTGGGAATACGTCGAAAAGGCGAGACGCTTCATCAGGGAAAAGGGAAATTCGGCGCTGGGAGAAGGCTCCGAACACAACGCCGTCATCCAGCGGATGCAGCAGTACGGGGCTGTTCGCGAGTCCGACTACACAGGCCTTCTTCCAGGGAAAACAGAGCACGACCACAGCGGGCTTTTTAAAGAGTTCTCCGCCTATCTGAAATTTTGCCAAGAAAATGGCTATTGGGACGAAGACAAAGCCATCTCCTGCGTAAAAGAGATTCTAAATAAATACCTGGGCCGGCCGCCGGAGACCATTGTCGTAGACGGGAAAACCGTGACGCCAAAAGAATATTTAGAAAACGAACTCGGGTTGCGCCTCAGCGACTATGTCTACTTCATCAGCTTTAGATACCTCCCTTTTTATACCACAGGCGAGTTCAAGGTTCCCGACAACTGGTGGCACAGCCAGGATTATTACAACGTTCCTCTTGAAGACTTTTATGCGGCCATCCTCGGAGCCATCAAAAGAGGTTACACCGTGACCTTGGGAGGGGACATTTCTGAACCCGGAAACAGCGGAGCGGACGACGTGGCCATCATCCCGACCTATGACCTTCTCCCCTCGCTCATCGACCAGGACAGCCGCGAGTTCCGGTTTTATAACCGGACCTCGACAGACGACCACCTTGTCCACCTCGTCGGTTACAAAGAGATGGGCAACCACACTTGGTTCCTGATCAAGGATTCATGGCAAACCGCCTATGAGGGAAAATTCCCCGGCTATTTCTTTTACCGCGATGATTACATCAAGCTTAAAAGCCTGACTTTCCTGACGCACAAAGACGCTGTGGCTGAGGTTCTGCAGAAATTTGAACCCCGGTGATAAAAGGAGAAAATAAATGAAAAAATGCCTGAAGTTTGTTCTCTGGACCGTTCTATTCTGGCTCCTGCCCGCCCCTCTGACTTTTGGAGAAAAAACGACAAAATCCCCCTGGAAAGTCGAGGATGTCATCCTCCAGGAAGGAGCCTCAGAATTCGACATTTCGCCCGACGGGGCCTGGGCCGTTTGGGTCAAAACCGTCGCTGATAAAGAGAAAGATACGAGGGTCCGGCACGTCTTTTTAACCTCTCTGGAAAAAGACGGCGAAACGGTCCAGCTCACTCGCGGAGATGAGAGTGAGTTTAGCCCCCTCTGGTCCCCCTCCGGAAAATGGATAAGCTTCTTGAGTGCCCGCGCTGAAAAAGAGAAAAAAGAGAAAGACGAGAGCTCCGGGGCACAGCTCTGGCTCCTCGACAGACGCGGCGGGGAGCCGTGGAAGGCGACGGACCTGGCCTTTGGTGTAACGGGCTACGACTGGATCGACGATGGCCGCCTTCTTCTGCTCGCCCGGGAAGCCCCGACTTGGCGCGAGCGCGAACAAAAGGATAAAAAGGATACCTCCACTGTTGTCGAAGACCAGGACCATATGCCGCCCCTGAGACTCTTCGTCATCGAGGTCAAAGAGAAAAAAATGACCCGGCTGACTCAAAATAACGATCAAATCACTTCCTTTGCCCTTTCTCACGACAAGAAGTGGGTCCTCACCCGGAACAATCAGAGCGTGCGGTTCGAAGTCGACAAAAAGATCAAACCCAGGTTTTTTTTGATCGGCCGGGAGGACGGTTCCAGCCTCGAGCTTTTCACCGACCCAAATTTTAAGCCGACCGCCTTTTATTGGTCCGGGGACGACAAAGGCTTTTATTTTTCTGTGGCCCGGACATCCGACCCCGTCAATGAAGGACCGGGCGCTGATTTTCTTTACTATTTTGACCTGGAGACAAAAGCACACCGGGAAGTTCCCCTGGACTGGGAGCGAGGTCTTTTTTATCTCGGTTTCGAGGTCCGCAAGGACGGGTTTGTCGCCTCCCTCGCCAACGGAGCCAGACCCAAATGGCGGCGCTATTACAAAAAGGGAGAATCTTACACTTATAAAGAGCTGGAGGGAAAACATTACCCTCAGGTCTATGCCCTGGTCCTCCAAAAAAACGGCAGCCGCGCCCTCTATAGCTACACCACCGCCTCCCTCCCCCCACAATGGCATTCCGGAACGCTTGAAGAAAACATCCTTCAGCCCGAGCGAAGAATCACCGGGCTCAACAGCCATCTCGATAAGAGGGTCCTGGCGAAAAGCGAAGTCATCCGCTGGAAGGGCGCTCTCGATGAAGAGATCGAGGGGATCCTTTTTTATCCGCACGATTATAAGCCGGGAGCACGCTATCCGCTGGTCGTTATGATCCACGGCGGGCCCACGGGTGTGGACATGGACGCCTACGATGAATCCTATGCCTATTATCCGAACCTGATGGCCCAAAGGGGAGCGTTTGTTTTTCAGCCCAATTATCACGGCTCGGGAGGCTACGGCCAAAAATTCGCCGAATCCATCAAAGGGCACTATTACGAGTACGAAATTCCCGATATTCTCAAGGGTATAGACGCGCTGGTGGAAAAGGGACTTGTCGACCCGGAAAGGTTGGCCACCCTGGGCTGGTCCAACGGCGGTATTCTGAGCATAAGCCTGACCACCTGGACGGACCGGTTTAAGATTGCTGGTGTCGGAGCGGCGGACGTCGACTGGGTAAGCGATTATGGCAATTGCGCTTTCGGCGTGAGTTTCGACAACTATTATTTCAAAGGCGCGCCCTGGAACGAAGTTGAGCACTATGTCCAAAAATCGCCGCTTTTCCATCTCAAAGAGATGAAAGTACCCACCATCATCTTTCACGGCACAGAAGACACCAATGTTCCCTATAACCAGGGATGGGAGTACTACCGCGCCTTGCAGCAGATCGGAAAGGCGCCGGTGAAGTTTATTATTTTCCCCGGCGAGCCGCACGGCCTGAGAAAGCTGACTCATCAGCAGCGCAAGATGGAGGAAGAATTGGCCTGGTTCGACCGCTACTTCTTTAAGTCTGAAAGCGGCCTCACCGAAGCTATGAAGAAAGGCTCTCCCCTGGACCTGGCCCTCAAAATGCAGGGCGTTTCCAGAGAAGGACGGGCTTACGGGAAAAAATTCAAAGGGTCCTTGATCCCAGAGGTCGTGAATATTAAGGATTTCTCTGTGGGCCGTTTCGAAGTCACCAGGGCTCAGTGGGCGGCCTTTGATAAAAAATACTCCTATGAGCCCGGGACGGAGAATTATCCCGCCAGCGGGATGACCATCGAACAGGCCCGCCTGTATGTCCGCTGGTTGCGTGAGCTGACCGGCCAAGAATACCGTCTTCCCAAAATCTCAGAGGCCGAGCAACTGGCGAAAATGGCCGCCGAGAGCGAGATAACATTAGATTATTGGGCCGGATACACTCTCAACCCTGACGACGCCAAACTCCTGCTGGCGAAAATCAAGGAAGTCAAAGGGTTTGCCCCGCTGCTTCTTCCCGTCGACAGGTCTTTATCCAGAGAGGATGAAATGATTTTCGGCCTGGGCGGCAATGCGGCTGAATGGGCCGAGGACGAGAAAGGCGGAGAAAAAGCCGTCGGTCCTAACGCCATGACCCCCCTCGACCCGCACTCGCCCTGGAGCCCGCCGCCGCTCGAGTACACCGGCCTGCGCATCTTTCTCGATGAGAAAGATGGGCAGAGTGTGATAAAATAAGCAGCCGAGTGACTGACCTGTGGTAAAGCTGAAGGCCGAATTCCGGGACAGAGACCTTTTCGTCCGCCTTTTTGGGGGAAATGTCTATGCCGTCGGCGGCTATGTCCGGGACCTGGTCATGGGCGTGCCGTCGGAAGAGGTCGATATTCTTATTGTCCGGACGCCTTTGGAAGAGATCATCCGGAAGATAAGCTCTTATGGAAAAGTCGATCTTGTCGGAAAAAGCTTCGGGATCATCAAATTCACCCTCCATAAAAGGGCCTACGACATCGCTCTCCCAAGAAAGGATGTTCCTAAGGAACGGCCGACACGCCGCCACAGGGATTTCCTCATTTCGGCGGACCCCGCCCTTCCTGTCGAGAAAGACCTCGAAAGGCGTGATTTCCGCTGCAACAGCATGGCTCTGCGGTTAAAGGACGGCGCCCTCATCGATCCCTTTGACGGATCCAAAGACACCAAAGCCGGGCTGATCCGCTTGACCAACCTGCGGGCCTTTCCGGAAGACCCTCTCCGGGTGCTCCGGGTGGCCCGTTTTTCCTCCGTCCTGCAATTTTCCGTCGACCCCTCGATCTACGAAATAGCCAAA
>Ga0315280_10000140_pt1 | contig 135363 bp, 110 predicted proteins | sample YL17G06_40_MG_FD_203697 | JGI IMG/M metagenome (GOLD analysis project Ga0315280, IMG submission 203697) | Sediment microbial communities from Yellowstone Lake, YNP, Wyoming, USA - YL17G06_40 | ecosystem: Environmental > Aquatic > Freshwater > Lake > Sediment | place: USA: Wyoming | collected... | reverse complement strand
GCTTTGCGAAGCCCAGACGCACGACCTGCTTTGGAGTACCATCTTGGCCAGCCAAGCCGATACCGACCGATTCGAACAACAAAGGCAGGAGAAGTTGTCGCAGATCGCGGCGTTGGGGATTGACCCCTACGGGTCCCGGTACGACGACGTCGAGCCGGCTGCCTCGGTGAAGGCGCGGTACCAGGATAATGACGAGAATCAGCGGGCTCGCTGTGCGGGCCGCATCGTTCTGCTGCGAGACATCGGCAAACTAATCTTCATCACGCTGCGCGACCGTAGCGGCACGATCCAGGTGGGTCTGAGCAAGGGTCTGCTGACGGACCAATGGCCGCTCGCCAAGTTGCTTGATATCGGCGACATTATCGGGGCGAGCGGCAAGCTCGGTAAGACCAAGACCGGGGAAATCACGATCTGGGTGGACGAAGGGGGCCTGAAGTTCCTGAGCAAGTGCCTCTTTCAACCGCCGGAGAAGTTCCATGGCTTGGCGGACGTCGACCAGCGGTATCGGCAGCGCTACGTGGACCTCTGGGCCAATCCCGAGGTGCTGGACCGCTTCAAGAAGCGCAGCGAGATCGTCGCGACCATGCGCCGGCTGCTGGGTTCGAAAGGGTTCCTGGAAGTCGAGACGCCGATGATGCAGACCATCGCCGGCGGGGCGGCGGCCAAGCCCTTCATCACCCACCACAATGCCTTGGACCTGGAGTTGTACCTGCGGATCTCGCCCGAGCTGTTTCTCAAGCGGCTCCTGGTCGGCGGCCTGGAACGCGTCTTCGAGATCAACCGCAACTTCCGTAACGAGGGCCTGGATCGGCATCACAATCCCGAATTCACGATGATGGAGTTGTACCAGGCCTACGCGGATTATCGCGTGATGATGGACATCACCGAGGAGATCGTCTCGGCCTGCATTGAGACTCTGGGCTTGGGCGCCAAGGTGCAGTTTGGTGACGTCCAGATTGACTTCAGCCGGCCCTGGCGGCGGGCGAAGTACGCGGACCTGCTCAAGGAGCGCAGCGGCTGCGACATCGACGATATCCCGGCCATCCGGGCCAAGGCCCGTGCGCTACAAATCGAAGATGCCGGGATGGACGACGCCGTGGTGGTCAACGAGGTCTTCGAGGCCACGGTGGAAGACAAGCTCGTCGCTCCGACCTTCGTGATCGACTACCCGGCCGTGCTCTGCCCCTTGGCCAAACGCAGTAGGACCGATCCCAAGTATGCCGAGCGGTTCGAGCTGTTCGTCGTGGGTATGGAGTTGGCCAACGCCTACACCGAGTTGAACGACCCCGCCGTGCAGTATGAGAACTTCCGGCACCAGCTTCGGGGCCAGGATGAGTCGCTGACGAAGATGGACACGGACTATATCACGGCGCTGAAGTACGCGATGCCTCCGGCCGGCGGACTGGGCATCGGCATCGACCGGCTCGTCATGGTCCTGACCGGCGCCACGACGATTCGGGACGTCATCCTGTTCCCGCTCCTGAAGCCCGTGGGCCCCGAGAACAAATAGCCCTGCGGGAAGTATTACTGCGTTGTGAAGCGCAGCGTTAGTTGATACGGATTGTGGCAGATTCTCGTGCCCCGCTTGTTATCGTGAACGAAGCGTAGCGCAGTGAAGGATCTGGGCTGCGAGCGAGAGAGACCTCCCATTCGGCGGCCGGATCCTTCGGCTTCGCCTCAGGATGACAGAATCCGCGTCGCACGGAAGTCTTTCCGAATTCGTATGAAATAGCTTCTTTCCGACGGATCGCTCAATGCTCAAGCTGTTTCTTTGGCTCAAATACGTTCGCCGGCGACGGATCATGCTTCTGAGCGTGGTGGCCGTCGCGGTGTCGGTTGCCCTGCTGATTGCGGTGGCCAGCCTGTTCACCGGCTTCATTGCGGCGTTCGAGCACAGCGCGGTCGAGGCGATCGGGGATATCGCCATGCGGGCTCCGGAAGGGATTCGGTTCGAGAAATATCCCGAATTCATCCAGCGGTTGGAGCAGAGCGATCTCGTCGAAGCGGCCACCGCCTCTTTGACGGCCGAGGGGCTCCTGCGCATCGAGGGCGGCAACGTCCGGCCTGTGGGCATTTGGGGAATCGAGCCGGGCCCCAGGGCGCGCGTCGTAGGGTTGAAGAATGCCTTGATTTGCCAGGGGAAGGCGGCCGGTGAGCCGTCTTTTGCCGTTCCCGACGCGCCCGGCGAGACGGGAGGGTTCGTCGGCATCGCCGTGTTGACCAAGCCGGACGAACAGACCGATCAGTACGACCAGGAAATGGTCTGCAAGGAGATGCTCAACAAGCGGGTGGTCTTGATGACCGGAACGATGGAATTGGACGCGAAGGGCGAGCGCGTTCCCCGGCGAAGCACCATCCCCTTTCGCATCGTGGATATCATGTTCACGGGCGTCTATGCGCTCGACAGCGGCCTCGTGTACGTTCCGCTCGAGGTGCTCCAGAAAGAGCTTTATCCGCGGGAAAAGGGCCCGGTGGCGACGAGCATCAACATCAAGCTGAAGCCCGGGGTCGATCCGGACTGGGCCGTGGAGCAGATCCGTGCCCTGTGGCAGACGTTCGCGACGCAGGAACTGAAGTGGGGCCCCATGGCGATTGGCCTGACGGCCATCAAGACCTCGCGGGAAATGCAGCGGGTGTACGTGGCTGAATTCGAGAAACAGAAGCACGTCCTGGAGGTGACCTTCGGCGTCATCAGCTTCAGCGTCGTTGTGCTCGTCTTTTGCATCTTTCACATGATGGTCAAGCTCAAGCAGAAGGACATTGCCGTCGTCAAGAGTTGCGGGGCGGCGAATTCCTCCGTCATCGGGCTTTTCCTGGGCTTTGGCGTCTCGATCGGCGTCGCGGGCTCCGGCCTGGGCACCGCTCTCGGGTACACGATCACACGAAACATCAACCAGATTGAGGGGTGGATTCGCATCCTCTTCGGGCTCAAGCTCTGGAAGAGCAGCGTCTACATGTTCGATCGTATCCCGAACCAGGTGGACTGGAATTCGGCGTTGCTTTTCGCGACCCTGGCGATGGCGGCCGCCACGGTTGGGGCTCTGTTGCCGGCCGTCGCGGCCGCACGTACCCGACCTGTAGAAGTCCTGAGGCACGAATAGTGTACCGACTGATCCTGATAACACGGTATCTCCTGAAACGGCGCATTACCCATTTCGCGATCGTGGCGGTGGCCCTGTGCGTCTTCACCGTGGTGGTCGTGATGACGGTGATGATCGGCCTGGTGGGGGGGTTCAAGCAGAAGAACCATGCGTTTGTCGGGGACTGCGTCGTCGGCACGGAGTCGCTCGTGGGCTTTCCCTATTACGAGGAGTTCATGGCGCTCGTGGAGCGGAGCGGCCTGGTGGAAGGCGTTTCGCCGGTCGTCAAGAACTATGCGCAGCTCGGCACCGACGTCGGAGAGTACGACAACGTGGAAATCATCGGGCTGGACCCGGTCCGGCACAGCCAAGTGACGAATTTCGCGCAGACACTGGACTTTCGCGGGGATCAGCCGGAAAAGGCCTTCGAGCCGATGTACGACCCGAATGTCCCCGGTTGCATCCTGGGGATCGACAGAGTCTCGCGGCGGGACGCCCGCGGCCAGTACGTGCACTACAGCGCACCTTTCCCGGTCTCTGTGACGTTGACGTGTTTTCCGCTGACCGCCAGGGGAGCGCCCGCGAGCGTGGCGACCAACTGGGTCAACACGAAGCGATTCTTCTACAGCGACAATATTCACACGGGAATCGCCGCCGTCGATTACGGGTACGTGTACCTTCCCCTGGACCAAGCCCAACTGCTCTGCATGAGCGGAGACGAGAAGAGGATCACCGCTTTGCACCTCAAATTTCGGCCGAACGTGGGGCTCCCGGAAGGCTGCCAGCGGATGGCCCAGTTATGGCGCCAATTCCGGGCAGACAAGGCTCGGGCGCCCAACAGCTTCCTGCTGGACACGGTGAACGTCCAGAGCTGGAAGGAGTATCGCCGGGCCGTTGTCGCGCCGATGGAGCAGGAACAACTCATGCTGAGCCTCATGTTCACTCTGGTCGCAATCACGACGGTTTTCATTGTCTTCGTCGTCTTCTACATGGTGGTCAACAGCAAGAAGAAGGATATCGGCGTGCTGAAGAGCGTGGGTGCCTCAAACACGGGCGTCCTGTCCCTTTTCCAGGGTTTTGCCTTCGGCATCGGGCTGATCGGCTCCTGCGCGGGGATCCTCTTCGGATGGCTGTTCTTGTCCCGGATCAACCAGGTCGAACAATGGTGCTACGAGCATTTCGGTCTCCAGTTATGGGACCGCACGGTGTATGTGATCGGGGCTATTCCCAATCACGTGGATCTGTCGGTCCTGGCGGTGATCATGTCCTGCGCGATTCTCGCGTGTCTGATCGGGGCGCTGGTGCCGAGCTACCTGGCGGTGCGTCTGCGGCCCGTGGAGACGCTCCACGCCGGGCGGGTGTAGAGGCTCCGGCGACCGGGAATCGCGATCCCATCCTTGACGAGGCCGGCAAATTCCAGTATGAACTGGACTGGCGCACGCGGAGTCTCCCAGGCGGCCCCAAGCAAAGACAACGGAACGGCATCGAACGTAGTATGAGTGAATCGCCCGTGATCTTGAAAGCGGAAAACGTCCATAAATCCTATCGGATGGGGGCGACGCGCGTCGTCGTCCTCAAGGGCGTGGACCTGCTCGTGCGGGAGGGGGAGTTTGTCGCCATCGTCGGGGCCTCCGGCAGCGGCAAGAGCACGCTCCTGCATATCCTCGGCGGCCTGGACCGGCCCGACAAAGGCCTCGTCCAGTTTCAGGGCCGCGACGTGAATCGCATGGGAGCGCGCGAGCTGAACCGCTACCGCAACGAGACGGTCGGCTTCGTATTTCAGTTCTACCACCTGTTGGACGAATTAAGTGTGCTGGAGAATGTGGTCCTGCCGGCTATGATCTCCCGCAGCATCGGGGGCTGGCTGATGATGCGGCAGCGGGCTCGAAAGCGGGGCGAGGAGCTGCTGGACCAGTTGGGGCTGCAGGAACGTGCCCGGCATAAGCCGTACCAGTTGTCGGGCGGGGAGCGGCAGCGGGCGGCGATCGGCCGGGCCTTGATGAACCAGCCGCAACTGCTTCTGGCGGATGAGCCGACCGGAAATCTTGACTCCACGACCGGAAATGGTATCCTAAATGTTTTCGAGAAGCTGCACCAGGCCGGACAGACGATTGTTCTGGTGACGCATGATGAGCGGGTCGCGCGCAGGGCGCAGCGAACCATCACACTGGTAGACGGCAGGATAAAGACATGAGCGGGTGGGAGGCAGAGGTTTCTCTATGGCTTTGAAGATCTGGCTGGACACGGGTTTGGTCGAGGAGAAGGACGCCAAGATCTCGGTTTTCGATCACGGCCTACTTTATGGCGATGGGGTCTTCGAAGGGATTCGGGTCTATGGCGGCAATGTGTTCGAACTGGAGGCGCACATCCGGCGGCTCTTCGAGTCGGCCCGGGCCATCCGCCTGACCATTCCCATGACCAAAGAGGAATTGACGGCGGCCACCGAGGCGACCGTCAAGGCCAATAAGGTCAGCGACGGCTACATCCGGCTCGTCGTGACCAGGGGCGTCGGCACGCTCGGCCTGAACCCCTTCACGTGCAAGAAGAGCGGCCTGTTCATCATTGCCGACAAGATCCAGCTCTATCCGCAAGAGCTGTATGAGAAGGGGATGAAGGTCATCAGCGCTACCACCGTGCGCAACCACCCCTTGGCCATACCGCCCCAGGTCAAGAGTCTGAATTACCTGAACAATATTCTGGCCAAAATCGAGGCTCTGGACACGAACGTGCCGGAGGCGATCATGTACAACCACGAGGGGTACGTGGCCGAGGCGACGGGCGACAACGTCTTCATCGTCAAGAACAACGTCGTCTATGTGCCGCCGGTGGAGGCGGGTAGCCTGGAGGGTATCACCCGCGCCGTGGTCATTCGCCTGGCCCGCAAGGAAGGCTTGGAGATCGTCGAGAAGAACCTCACGCGGTACGATCTCTACACGTGCGACGAGTTCTTCCTGACCGGCACGGCGGCGGAGGTCATCGGAGTCGTCCAGATCGACGGAAGGATTATCGGAGACGGCACCGTCGGGCCCGTTACGCGGCTCTTGCGGGAGAAGTTCTATCGCTATGCTCGTGGGAAGGAGCAGTCGTGAGCCAGATTCTTGCCTGCGCCGGCCCGTCTGATCCAGGGAACGGCCGCCCATCATGAACGCGCCAGAAGCCACCCCATGGAGGGGAATTCGTTCCTTTCAGTTGATCGATTCTCCACTTCGGCAAGTTCGCGATCTGATGCACCAAACGTTGGACGCAGACGGCACCCAGCGTGAGCTGGCGGCCTTTTTCGATCATCTGAAGGCCGGCAGCGGCAAGATGCTCCGGCCTGGCATGGTGCTGCTGGCCGGCGCGTGTTTTGGGCCGCTGACCGAGGAGCACGCGCGCGTCTCGGCCATGGTGGAGATGATCCACCACGCGACGTTGCTGCACGATGACGTGATGGACGATGGCTGCAAAAGACGAGGCGTCCCTACGGCGAACTCCTTGTGGGGAAACGAATGCGCCGTGCTTCTCGGCGATTTCATCTTGAGCCGGGTCTTTCAAATGGCGGCCGATCTGGCTCCTGCGGTAGCGAAAATCCTCGCCCAGACCGCGGTCCGGGTCTGTGAGGGGGAGCTGCGACAAACCGTGCAGAAGCGCAATTGGCAGCTCAGCGAGGCCCAGTACCTCGAGATCATCACCGAGAAGAGCGCCTCGTTCTTTGGCGGTTGTTGTCAGTTGGGGGCCATGCTCTCGCAGGCGGCCGAGGATCAAGTCGAGTCCCTGGGTCGTTTCGGCCTCCTGGCGGGCATCGCCTTTCAGATTACGGATGACCTTCTCGACATTGCCGGCGATGAGAAGCGGACCGGTAAGACGCCGCAGAGCGACTTGGCGAAGGATAAACCCACGCTGGCCGTCATTCACTTGCTCCGGACGATCGACGTGCCGCGCAGAGCACAGGTACGTCACGTGCTGGAGTCGTCGGAGCAGCCGCGGCGCGAACTTGTGGATCTGCTGGAACGGCAGGGCAGTCTGCAATACGCTCGTGAGACGGCGGCAGACTACGTGGCGCAGGCGGTCGACGCGCTGGAGCACGTGCCGGCGGGCCCAGCGAAAGACGCCCTGGTGGAGACGGCCCGCTTCATGGCCAACCGGATGGCGTGACGCCGAAGGGCGTCTCCGGGATGGGGCTGAGCCTATGGCAGTACAGAAGAAGACGGGAGCCGATATGGCCGATCGGCTCCCGTCTCTGTTCATGCCGACACCATAGGCTCGCGATCGGGCTACATATCGAAGCTCTTCTCGGGGATAATCACCGCGCCGACGCCCACGAGCCAGGAGTCTGCGGTGATCTGCCCCTCGACCCACAGGTTGAATTGGTCGCACACTTCCCAGTTGACGCCGACGTGCCCGCCGACCTGGGCGGATTCCTGCAGCTTGCTGGTCCAACGAAGGCTGCTGACGCCCGTGTCACTCAGCACGGCGTTGCCTTTGAAATCCATATTTCCCCGGACGAACTGGAGGAAGGGACCGGCCCAGAACCGCCATTTGTCGGCCTGGAACGCCGCCGCCAGCGAAGCCTGGGCTTGCCAGTAGTTCAGCTTCACATCTCCCTCCCACGACTCATCGGGGATCAGGGGATCGGCTATGGCAAAACTGCTGCTGCCCGGACGGAACCAGGTGATCTGCACCAATCCGCCGAAACTCCAGGGGCCGGAGCGATAGAAGGTGGCACGTGTCCCGGCTCCCCAGGCGAGTCCGAAGCCGCCGTCGAAGTCACCCTGTCTCTCCAGCGAATCGGTGTCCGCCGGGGTGGCGACGATCTTGTCCTTGGCATCGGCCGCCCCGAAGCGTGCGAAGATGTCCCAGTTCTCGGAGAGGCCGTACGCGAGCGTCCCAAAGAACATGTTGCTGGTGAGATTGTCGACCTCAAACGGCTGGGTCCAGAAGAAGGTCGTGTCATTGAGGAACCGCTCCTGCACCCGGCCCGCGGCCGTCAGATCGATCCGCTCGTAGCCATACTCCCCGCTCACGGCCCAATGTCCCTCGCCCAGATACGCGGTGGCCGGTCCCATCGGGGCGCCGCCCGCCGCGAGAGACACCAGGATGGCTGTGCCCAGGAGAGCCGCCATCGCAAACGTCCTTATCCTCATGTTCATCCCTTTCTCATAAAGTCATCTTTGTGCGATTCACCACGTGCTGGCACACTAGCAAGCCGCCTGGTTCGCGCTTTCCACACCCTCGCCCAGCGGCCCTTCGTGGCTTCGCCTGCGCGGAAGCCAGAAATGACCACAAGGTTTCTTTCGGCCGGCAAAGGCATGAGGATAAAAAAAAAGCTGCGAGCCCAAACAGCTCGCAGCTTCACCTGCTTCAATTCACCTGGGATCGGCCGATCCAAGAGTGTTTCTTTTGGGACCTCCCGAGCTTATTGTCCAGCCCTGAACTTATGCTCGATACCCACGAGGATCAGGTGCCCGTTGTCGACCACGTCACCGATATCACCAGTCCAGAACTGATACTGATACTCGCCGAACAGATTGTTCGTCCGGTTTAGCGTGTACAGGACACCCACGCGCGGCGCGAACAGGAAGCCATCCGCATCCCCGGCATCCGTGTCCCCGTTGGCCCAGGCGATCTCGCCGCCAACATACGGATTCAACGTATTCGCGGGCATGAAGACGTACTCGCCCGAAGCGCCCAGCGTCCACACTGTGGCATCGAAGCCCGAGGCGCTGAAGTGGGCAATGGCCGCCACACCCGCCACGCGGATGTTATCGGTCAACGCGATGCCCGGCCGAACCGCGCCGAAGTACACGGAGATATCTCCGCCGCCGGCATCGTCCGAGAGATTCTGCTGCGTCCAGCCGGCCATGAAGTCGAGTATGACATCGCCCTTCTGTACGGAGGCGCTCGCCACACCGCCCAACATCAAACATGCTACTGACAATACCACCAAACCACGTTTCATGATACTCCCCTTTCAATAAGTGTCATTCACACTGGCTTTCTGAATCATCAATCTACACCTGCTACCAAGATCCGAAACTCCAAAACCCTGTGGTCGATCCCTTGCACTGACTCTCATTCTTTACGGCCTCCCAGCAAAAAGACTGTGTACCCTATCCCTTGGTATTGCGTAGAAGTGTAGCGACCCGTTCGTAGAAATCAAAGAAAAAAATGCAGTTTTCGCTTTTTTTTGGAAACGCGTGTCGCGACATATGTAAGAGTGGAAATATTCGAAGACGTGACGCGGGTTCCCTATTTTTACTTTCGCCGCGACCAGAACAAGTGCCCTATCCATAATGCCTTGTTGCGGCGCGAGTTACGGTTTGGTGGGGCCGTGCGTGGCTCCGGCCCGTCTTCCTCCGCTCGTGTGTCTGAGAATGCGCACGTGGGCACTCTCGCCCGTGTGCCCGTCTTCTTCGTTCGATCGCAGAACGTCGCGGTCGCCGGCGGACCAGGAATATCACGGAAGGGCTGTTAGCAAGTCGCGTTTTTTCCTGTCGGATGAGAGAGCGTGACGGCGGCTGCGGACCTCGCCTGGCGGCACGCCGTGCACTGCTCCATTTCCTATTAGAAGCTTAATAACTCCAGAAATGCGTATATTGTCGGTCCTGGTCCTGAACCGGCCGGCGGGTGCCGAGTAGGGGATATACTCGGTCGTAAATAGGCGAGCGAGGTCGGTGTTGCGTGCCCGAAGGGAATCCCGCGGCGGATCGGGCGGGAAGGAGGTCAACGGTCGCGGCGGCTCCGAGGCGGGGCCTGGTAGGTCGGGCCCCAGGCCGGAGGGATGGGCCAACAACGCCGGGAGCAGAGGAGCGACGAGACGCCGTGGCGTCCGGGGGCCGCCGTGAATCCCTTCGACACGGGTGCCGCCGTGGCCTATAATGCCTTTCATGCAGGATGATCGGGCCGGTAAGAAGTTGTTTGACGACCTGGAACAAGCGCACGTGAGATCCGCCGTGCCTTTGGCGGCGCGGATGCGGCCGAGGACGCTGGAGGAGTACGTGGGGCAAAGGCACTTCCTCGGAACAGGCAAACTGCTGACCCGGATGCTGCAGGCCGACCGGCTCAGCAGTCTCATCTTCTATGGGCCGCCGGGCGTGGGCAAGACCTCCTTGGCGATGGTCATTGCCCAGCAGACGAAAGCGAAGTTTCGCTACCTCAGCGCCCCGGCTGCCACGGTCAAAGACATCCGCGACGTGATCGCCGAGGCCCGCCATCGGCTGGCCGCCAGCGGGGGCAAGACCGTCCTTTTTATCGATGAGATCCATCGGTTCAACCGGGCGCAGCAGGATGTGCTGCTGGACGATGTGGAGACCGGCATCCTCACCCTGATCGGCGCCACGACGGAAAATCCCTATTTTTCGATTACCGGCCCGCTGATTTCCCGCAGCACGGTGTTTCGCTTCGAGCCTCTCGAACGCGAGGACATCCTGCGGCTGTTGCGGCAGGCTTTAACCGATCCGGAGAGGGGTCTGGGGAAACTGGGCGTGGAGGCGGACGAAGCCGCCCTGGGACTCCTGGCCGACATGGCGGACGGCGACGCCCGCAAGGCGTTGACTGCTCTGGAGGTGGGTGTGCTCTCCCAGATGAGCCAAGCGGCAGATAGACGCCCAAAATTTAACCTGGAAGTCGCCAAAGAGTCGATACAACAAAAAGCCATCCTCTACGATGAAACGGGGGATACGCATTATGATCTGGCGAGCGCGCTGCAAAAGAGCATGCGGGGATCGGACCCCGATGCGACGGTCTATTGGCTGGCGCGCATGCTCGCCGGTGGCGAGGACACCCGTTTCATCGCGCGACGGATCGCCATTTGTGCGGCCGAGGACGTGGGGAACGCCGATCCGATGGCGACTGTGCTGGCGGCGGCGGCCGTGCAGATCTCCGAGTTCGTCGGATTGCCGGAAGCCCAGTTGGTTCTGGCGCAGGCGGCCCTCTACGTCGCATGCGCGCCGAAGTCCAACGCCGGCGCCGCCGCGATCTGGCGCGCGGCGGCCGATGTGCAGAACGAGCCGATCCGGCCCGTGCCGCCGCACCTGAAGGATTCGCATTACGCGGCCGCGAAAAAGGCCGGGTTTGGAGCTGACTATAGATATCCGCATGACTACCAGGACGGTTTCGTGCCGCAGGAGTATCTGCCTGGATCGCCCAAACAGTATTACGTCCCGAAAAATGCCGGCTACGAGAAAAATATCGCGCATCATTTACAAAGGCTGCGATCCTTGATAGATAATGGCAAGATGTCTCACAATGCGAAAATGGATGGAAATCAGGGACCAGCCGATGGACAAAGTTGAGCTGCGCGGCCAACTGCGGAGTTGCTTGCTGGCGATCCTGCCGGAGCAGCGCAAGGAAAAGAGCAGAAAGGCGTGCAGGAATCTGATCTCGACGGAGCAGTTTCAGAGTGCTTCCACCATCATGATGTACTTGTCGCTGCCCCACGAGGTCGACACGTCCGAAGCCATCCTTCATGCTTGGCAACTCGGCAAGACCATTGCCGTCCCCAAGATCTCCTGGCAGCAGCGGCACATGATCCCGGTGCAAATCAGTTCGTTGGAGACCGGGTTCGACACAGTCGCCGGGGGGCTGCGCAATCCTGTGGCCGGCGCCCCGATCCCGTTCGGGCAGATCGATCTGGTGGTCGCGCCCGCCCTGGGGTTCGATCGTCTCGGTAACCGGTTGGGCCGAGGCGGGTCGTTTTACGACCGATTTTTCGCTAACAAGGAAGTGACGGCGTCCCGTTGCGGCTTGGCCTTCGCCGAGCAGATCGTGGCCTCCATCCCCACTACGGAAAGCGACGAGCCTGTCGATTTCGTGGTGACCGATGAGGCAGTGATTTACTGCAACGGGCAGAAAGGAGCATAGGATGGCTCGTTGGTTCTCCCATTTGATGACGTCTCGACAGGGCCTCAAGAGCGGCGGCGTCTTCGTGATTCTGGCGGTGGTGGTGTTTGGAGGCGTCGTTTTCCTGCTGTTCCGCGGCCACGCCGGGGGTCCGCAGGAGGCCGCGGCCAGCGACACTCCGGCGGTCAATCCGGCCGACAACACGAATGAGCCCGCGCCGGCACCGGTGGCGGCGACGTCGCTCGGTCAGGCTTCGTCATCCGACCCGGTACAGAATTCCCTTACGGGAACGGCTCAACTGTCAACGAGCGTGCCTAACCTGTCCGCTCCGCAGGTCGATGCGGCTGTCACGGAGGCGGTCAATCAGCTTCGCTCGCAACCCGGCGACATCATTCAGGTTCGAGACAAGCTCAATAAGCTGCTCCGGAGCCAAACGAGCCCCGAGCAGAAGCAGACGATCAAGGACGAGATGGCCAAATTGTCCAAGGATTGGCTCTTTGGGCCGGCTGCCTTTCCAGGCGACATGCTCTGCGACACCTATACGGTGAAATCCGGCGACGTCCTGGATATTATCGGCCGCCGGTTGAAGGTCCCGCATGAGATCCTGATGCAGGTCAACGGCATTCAGCGGGCGCGGGGCCTCCAGGCCGGCCATCCCATCAAGGTGATTCACGGGCCGTTCCATGCGAAGATCAGCCGGTCCACCTTCACGCTGGACCTGTACCTCCAGGACATGTACGTGCGGAGTTTCAGGGTGGGGCTGGGCGCACCCAGCATGGAGACTCCCACCGGACTCTGGCGTGTCAAGGAGGGGGGCAAGCTCGTCCAACCGCCCTGGTACGACAAGCGGACCAACAGGACGTACAAGGCCACCGACCCGGATTATCCGCTGGGCACGCGGTGGATCGCCTTGGATGGTCTGGACGGAAATGCCAAGGGCCGAACGGGGTTCGCCATTCACGGCACGAAGGACCCCGACCAGATCGGCACGGCGGCTTCGCAAGGCTGCATCCGCATGCAAAACAACGAGGTGGAGCTTATGTACAGCCTGCTGATCCCGCTCTACTCGCAGGTGGAGATAAGCGACTAACACACTCGATAGTCGTCGAACGTTTGTCGGTTACGCGGCTCGTCACGTCCGACGTCTGACGTCCTACGGGACGAGCATCGCAACCGGTCAACGCCAAACGGTCCGCGCTGTTGCTCGGGTTCAGGCGGATTCCTTGCGGATTTGCTGCTTGGCCAGGGCTAGGCTGGCGTTGCCTTCCACGATGTCGCGGGTGATCATGTACCGGGCCGGCTTGGACTCCTCGGGCAACTGGTACATCAAGTCCACCATCAGCTCTTCCGTGATGGCCCGCAGCGCCCGGGCCCCCGTGTCGCGCTTGAGAGCCTTGCGGGCAATTGCGCGCAAGGCATCGATCGTGAACTCCAGCTCCGTGTCTTCCATCTCGAAGAATCGTTGATACTGCCGGCACAGGGCGTTTTTGGGCTTGGTCAGGATGTCGACCAAGGCTTCTTCATCGAGCGACCCCAGGGTGGCGATCACGGGCAGACGCCCGACAAACTCCGGAATCATGCCGAATTCGATGAGGTCCTCCGGGATGACTTGTTCGAGAACGTCGTTGAGGTCCGCTTGTTCGTCTGGCATGCTCGCGAGTTCGGAGCCGAAGCCGATCATCTTGCGGCCCAGCCGCTTCTTGATAATGTTTTCCAGCCCCACGAACGTCCCGCCGCAGATGAACAGGATGTTGCTCGTGTCCATCTGGATGTAGGATTGTTCGGGATGCTTGCGGCCGCCCTGGGGCGGAATGTTGGAGATCGTGCCTTCGAGCATCTTGAGCAGCGCCTGCTGGACGCCCTCGCCGGAAACATCGCGGGTGATCGAGATATTCTGATAGGTCTTGCCGATCTTGTCGATCTCGTCGATATAGACGATGCCCCGCTGCGCCATCTCCAGATCGAAATCAGCGTTCTGCAAAAGCCGCAGGAGGAAGTTCTCCACGTCCTCGCCGACGTAGCCTGCCTCTGTGACCGTCGTCGCATCGCAGATGGCGAAGGGCACTTCCAGTTTGCGGGCGAGCGTGCGGGCCAGCAGGGTCTTGCCGCTGCCGGTCGGGCCGATCAGCAGCACGTTGGATTTATCCAGCTCGACGTCGCTGTCGCCGCTATCGCCGTGGAGCAGCCGCTTGTAGTGGTTGTGCACCGCCACCGAGAGGTATTTCTTCGCCCGGTCCTGGCCGATCACGTACTGGTCGAGGTATTCCTTGATCTCTCGCGGCCGGGGCGTCTCCTTGGTGCTGGTGTGGTGTCCGCCGACCTGCCGGCGGTTCTGTTTGATGATGTTGTGGCACAGTTCCACGCACTCCGGACAGATGAAGACGTTGTCCGGCCCCTCGATGAGCGTATCCGCCTGGTTACCGGAGCGGCCGCAGAAACTGCAGATCGCCTTCGTTTTTCTGCCGTTTGGCTGTTTGGTCATCCGTATTCTCTCGTCTTGAACGCTTTTGTATACCCGAAACCCGCCTGATTGTAGCCCATGCCGCCGCGGGGGGCAAGATTTTTCAGGACCCACTTCGCTACCGGCCGGCGGCAAGGGGCTCGATTCCATTTGCCTTTCCGCCGGTTTGGCCCCTACAATGCGGCTGTGGATTCGCGGGTGCCATTCGAAGGCACAAAAGGAGAGTGGAAATGAAGAAGCTCGGCAGGAGATGGTGTTGGGTGCTTGTTGTTGGGGCTCTGGCCATGGTGAATGCGCCGGTACGGGCCGCCGCTCCACGCAACGTAATCCAAATCGAGAATGAAAAAGCCGGGACGATGGGCTGGATCCTGACGAAGATCAAGAAGGGATCGAAGCCGCCCATATATGCTCCGGAAGATGAGCCATACGACAAGGGGTGGCGTCGGCGCAAGCAAGTAGAGGGGTATTGTTCCCATACGAGCATCAAAGCGGGCCAGACCCTGGACGTCTATGTCAGCACGGACCCGGCCGACCAGTACAAGGCCGAGATCTACCGGATGGGCTATTACGGCGGCGCCGGTGCGCGTTTGATGCGGACGATCGGGCCGCTGCAGGGAGTTGCTCAACCCACGCCTCAGGATGGCCCCAACCATCTGATCGAATGTAAGTGGAGTAAAGGCTTCAGCCTGGAGATCCCGAAGGACTGGACCAGCGGCGTCTATCTGGGCAAACTGAGCACGCTCAAGACGCAGGGCGAATGCTACGTGATCTTCATCGTACGGGACGACCGCCAAGCGGATTTGCTGTTTCAGTGCTCCGATCTGACTTGGCTGAGCTATAACCGCTGGCCCAATTGGCGGTCGTTGTACGATACGGAAACCGACCCGTGGGGATCGTCGAATCGCCGGCCCGCTTTCGATGTGGGTTTCGATCGGCCTTACGCGATCTACTGGAACGGTTTTCCCGCCGGGTTCGAGCCGCTGACGAACGGCTCGGGCGAATTCCTCATGCTCGAGTTTCCCCTGGCCTTCTGGCTGGAGAAGGAGGGCTATGATGTCACGTACATTTCGAACGTCGACACGCACGCCGATGGGCTGGGGCTGCTCCGGGGCAAGGTGTTCCTCTCGGTCGGCCATGATGAATACTGGACGGCCCAGATGTTCGAGAACGTGACGAAGGCGCGGGACGCGGGCGTCAGTCTGGCCTTCCTGTCCGGCAACAGCATTTCAGGCGAGGTCTCCCTTCTGCCGAGCACGGCCGGCCGGCCTGATCGGGTGATCCGCCGGGTCGGCGGCTTCCGCGCTGAACAGGACCTGATGGGGGCCACGTCTTACGGCACCGGCTTTGCAGACTGGTTCTGCAACGACCCGGACCACTGGGTGTTTGCGGGAACGGGAATGAAGAAGGGCGACCGCGTGGCCCAGCTTGTCGGCTGGGAGTACCACGGGCCGCCCCTGGCGGACCACGAGGATCTGGACATCCTGGCCAGCGGACCCGTCTACGGCTGGAACGGCGAAGCGCGGAGCGGAACGTACGCGACGGTGATCTACCGATGCCAGAAGGGCAACTACGTCTTCAACGCCGGAACCTGCTGGTGGAACATGGTCCTGTCCACGCCGCCGGGCTTCATGAATCCGCCGAAACGCTATTTCTGGCAGGCCGATCCCCGGATTCAGCGAATCACCCGCAACATCCTCGACAAAATGATCGCCGCACACCCGGGCGAGTGACCGGCGGGAATCGGGGAGTCCCAGGATGACTTGGACGATCGAGCAGATCCTCAGCTATCCGGAAGAAAAGCCGTGGGGTCAGGGCTACGCGCACTATGGTTTCCACGACAGCCAGGGCAACCGGTACTTCTTCGACTACTTCCACCACTGGGTAGGTCGTCTGGGCAAGGACGATGAATTCCTATGGACGGCCGGCGTCAGACCCGATGTCACGACCGGCTTTCACATGGACGCGGACTTCGTCCGCCCGATGTTCTTGACGGAATCGCCGGACGGGAGTCTGCTCATATCGTGTGACGGCAATGCCCGTATATTCCGCATCGACCTTGACGCCCGGGCCGTACGTCTGTTTGTTGATGCCGGCGCTCTGGGGCTTAAGGACATCAGCAGCACCCTGTATGACAACGAGGGCAACTTATGGATCAGCGAGATCACGGGCTGCCGGATCTGGCGTTTGGACCGTAGCGGGCGGGTCATGGAGACCGTGGGCGACGGTCAGCCCGGATTCCAGGCACAGACTGTCTCTTTTGAGCAGGCCCGGTTCCGGTGGATCTACGTCATGAAGAAGGGCCCGGATGGCTGCCTCTACGTACTGGACAGCACTAACTTCGCGGTCCGGTGCCTCAATGTAGGCACACGAACTGTGGAGACCGTGGTGGGGACGGGCAGACCCGGCTACACGGGGGATGGGATGAACGCCCGATACGCGACTCTGGGCAGCGATCCCAGCGAACGCTTTGACGGCCCCTACGGACTGTGCGTGGACGAGGATGGCAATCTCTTCATCGCCGACACCTGCAACCACGTCGTACGCATGGTCGATGCATCCACGAACGTGATCTCGACCATTGCAGGGCGGCGTGCCGTGATCGCTCATCAACGCAACGACCGCCATGAGACGGATCCACTCAATCTCAACCTGCCCAAGTTGTCGGCCCTGGATTACCATGACGGCAGGCTGTTCATCCCGGAATGGGACGGGGACTTGATCATCATGAAGAGGACTCAGAGGGGGAACTGAAGGTACATGGTCTTCTCCCAAGCCTTGCCTCGGCTACGAGGCGAGCGATGACCGGCAAGGGTACAGCCGGGTTGTGCCCGAGCAAAGAGGTCGAAATCGGTTGTGAAATGCGTAGGTGTGATCCCTCGTATATCGTCGAGTGACCGGCGGGAATTGGGGCATTCTAGGCCTGTTGTTGCCAACCGCAGAGGCCAAGAAGGTGTCAGGGGTCGGGGACCAGGGGTCAGGAATGGGCGGCGATCTGAAACCCGTCCCCTGAATCCCGACTCCTTCCCATGTTACCATTTGCCTTTCCACCGGCTTGCACGTATAATGCCGGTATGGACTTCGGGGCTACTGTGCGATTTGAGATGCAGAGATGGTCGTGGTCAATGGTTCACTGCTCACCACTTGTCAGGTGCCATCCAAGGAGAATGGATGGTGTCGAGCATTTTCCGGCATCGTGGCTTTGTTCGTGGAACGCGAGAAGGTATGAGGGAGCCTGAGATAGACAATCCTCCGATCAAGGCTGCCAAAACGCCGGGTACGGCCGCTCCGCAGGCGCTCGGCATCAGTCTTCAATACACGCGGCTAACGGTGATGTTGCTTGAAGCATCAGAGGGAAGCGCGTGCAGTCTGGAGGTTCTCGACGATGTCGCGGCCGCTGAATCTGACGGGCGGACACATCTCGTGCAAAGCAAGAGCGCCTTGGGAGATAATCCGGTCGCCGACCATGCGATTTCACTCTGGAAAACCCTTTACAACTGGCTACAGTTGATTCAACGCTCGGTCGTGGAGCCTCAGCGAACCATCTTCGAGCTTTATGTGTCACGTGAGGTCGGCGGCGAGATAGTGAAATCACTTCATGATGCGACAACGACAGACCAAGCACGCGATGCTTTGGCGTCAGCCCGCGCAAAGTTGTGGGGCCAGGGACCTGCTTTCCCTCTTCGCGACTCCTTGCCGGAAAAGCTGGCTCGATATACGAACACAATCTTTTCTGCCAAGAAGGAATCCGTTTTGCCAATGATTGTCAACCTGCGGTTACGCTGCGGGAGCGGCAGCCCACAAGACGACCTTTTGTCGCTTCTTTCCAGGCATCCTATTTCGCCGCCGAAAATCACCAAGGTAGCCGATCAACTCACCGGTTGGGTCAAGCGGCAAGTGGATACCCGGCTGGAGCAGTCGCTACCGGCAGTGATCACGCAAGCAGATTTTCACCGCGAGTATTTAGCCTTTGTGCGTAGCGCTGACCGCGACATGATACTCAAGAGCTTCGCACCCAAGCCGACCGAGTCGCAAAAGCTCGCCAAGATGTCGGCGGTGTTTGTTCGGCAATTGGAACTCATTGAGGCGGACTACGATGAGAAACTTGAAGCTGTGAGCGACTACCTGCGGGCATGTTGGGACAGGACTTCGTGGAGCATTGAAGGAGATGTTCATGAGGAATCCTTCAAAATCCTCGACGATGACCTTTGCCGCCTCTGGAAGAATGTTCGCAAAGAGAAGCTCATTGAGAGGGCAGGCACGTCCCCGGTATCGCAGGGCCAACTTGTCCTTTCCGGCTGCATGAAGCACCAAGCTCAGGTGCAGGGCATGTTTCCTCCATCTCATTTTGTTCCCGGCTGCTTCCATCGGTTGGCAGATATGCTGAAAGTGGGTTGGCATCCCGACTATCAAAATGAATTGAGACGCGCAACAGCGCCTGAGTCCATATGAACTACCTGACACGAGAGGTGCGCAATGTCCAGAACCCAGCGCTTGGTGCTGGATTACTCTGGCGTTTTGCCTGTGGCTACGTTGAGAGTCACGCCACGCGTGACTCTGTTCCTCTGCCGCTTGTATTCATCGTGCTTCCAATTGTGCTTCACGAGCGGAGCCAGGAATTGGTCGCACGCACACAGACGCCATCCGGTTTGCGAGCCTTCACGGCGAAGTTTGGGAATTCCGATAACTCGATGCAGGACGTACTATTGGCAATTCATGGCCGCATGCTCGCGATTAGAGGCCTCACGTGCGAGTCCCTGCGAGTTGCGTTGGCAACTCGTCTCTTGCGCCTCGAGCCAACCGGCACACTCATTGCGCTTTCACAAACCAACGCAGTCGCTGGCATTCCTGAGGATGTTCGGCGCCTGATGAAGAGCGCCGAGAAGCTGGGCCGTTGGTGTGGTCTCCTAACCATTCATGAAGTCGCGACAACTCTCAAAGTGAGGTTCTGAAATGTTTTTCCAGATCAAAGAACTCATCCTGTGGCCGCGCAATCCCGGGTTTGCGCCTCGGCGTGTGGCGTTCGCGCCCGGAAAGGTGACCGTGATCAGCGGCGCCTCACGGACGGGAAAATCTGCGGTGATTCCAATCATTGACTACTGTCTCGCTGCGCGTGATTGTAGCATCCCAGTTAAGACTATTCGGGACGCATGCTCGTGGTTCGGAGTCGTGGTGAAGACCAGCACCGGTGAGAAGCTGTTCGCCCGGCGTGAGCCTGGGGCACAGAGATCGACAGATGAGATGTTCCTCACGGAGGCAGTTGAACTAAGCAATCCGCCCGCGACCGTCACGAAAAACACAACCGCCGAAAATGTGCGCCGTACGTTGGATGAACTGGCGGGACTATCGAAGCTGGATTTTGCCGCTGGCGAGAGTCAAAGCGGCTTCGATGCGAGGCCAAGTTTTCGCGACTTGAGCGCGTTTGTATTCCAGCCGCAGAACGTTGTCGCAAATCCTGAAGTTCTATTCTTCAAGACTGACAGCTACGAGCATCGAGAGAAGTTGCGGAGGATATTCCCCTATATCTTGGGAGCCATCACGCCCGCACTGCTCGCCAAACAGCATGAGCTCAATCGCGTACGGATTGAACTGCGCCGGAAGGAAAATGAGATCAAGAAAGCTGAGACTGTATCGGCGGAATGGATGGGTGAACTGCGCGCGAAGCTCAGCCAGGCTCGCGAACTCGGTCTGGTTCAAGGCACACCTGAAACCGAACTCTCTCGTGACCAGATGCTCAGCATTCTCCAGGAAGTAGTAAACCGGACCGACGCTGCGCTCGCGGTAAGCACGACAACCATCTCTGATGCCGTGCGTGAACTTAATGGACTTGAAAATGAGGAATCGAAGGTTTCCGGTGAATTGACTTCGTTACGTCGCCGCCTCGTAGAAATGAACCGCATTCGTGAGAGTGCTACGAATTACCATGAAGCTCTCCGCATTCAACGCGACCGTCTCCAGATTTCCGATTGGCTGGGTCAGCAACATACGGGCGACGAGAACTGTCCTGTTTGTGGGGGGCATCTTGAGCCGATCGCACAGAAACTGGAGCAATTGCGTGCTTCGCTAAAGGAACTTGAGGAGGAAGCCGGGGATACTATTGATATTCCGGCTGCCTTTGACCGCGAAATGCAGCGAGTGCAGACCGATATCAACGAGGCAACTGAGAAACTGAAAGCTATTCAGATTCGCAAGAAGGCACTGTCACAACGCTCTCAGGAGGCGAGCACCAGACAGTATCAGGCGAAGAAGGTTGAGCGATTCATTGGCAACTTGGAAAATGCGCTGAAGCTGCACGAGAGACTGGGAGAAGATGCAGACCTTCGGACTGAGGTAACTCACCTCCGCGAGCAGATGCAGCAGTTGCAGGACGAGCTACGTAGAGAAAACGTGGAAAATCGCAAGCGGCGGGCACTCCTGGTCGTAAACAACAATGCGGCGCGTCTTATACCTGAGCTCGATTGCGAGCGTCCCAACGATCCGGTTTCACTCGAAATCGACGACCTCACAATCAAGGTGACGGGAACGAATCGAGACGACTATCTCTCTGAAATTGGCAGCGGTTCCAACTGGCTGTCGTATCATCTCGCGATGATGCTATCCCTCCAGCAGTTCTTTCTGACGCTCGACCACAGCCCCGTTCCCAGTTTCCTCGTCATGGACCAACCCAGCCAAGTCTACTTCCCCAGAAGGCTCGTGGTTCGCGAGGGTGAGGATGAAGAAGAGCCACGCTTACGAGATGAAGACAGTGATGCAGTGTACAAAGCGTTTAAGGTGATGGGCGACGTAGTTGGTGCCGCAAAGGGTCGTCTCCAAGTGATTGTGTTGGACCATGCCTCGCGCGAGGTATGGGGGGGCATCCCGAATGTTGAAGCCTTTGAGGAGTGGCGAAACGGAGTGAAGCTCGTGCCGACCGAATGGTTTTCGTAGGGAGAGGGCTTAGGTTAGAGCGAACTGCCAGTGCGCGGTCCCTTTTCCAGCCTTTGAGGTTGTCCTCTATGGCTGCGATTCGTTGCCTCTGGCCAATTCCCCGTTAGCGCTATGAGCGAGGGTGAATCCGAAATCCGAATATCGATGTCCGGAACAAGCACGAAGGCTCGAAGGTCTCACATTCAAAACGGTCCTTCCTCAGCGGCAGTTTGAGTCATCAGGATTTGGGACATTGGAGCTTGTTTCGGATTTCGAGTTTCGTGCTTCGGCCTTGGAGAGACGAACTCCCATTGCGGCATCGGATGGCGGTGCTGCACTGTTCACAATCTTCCCTTAGGCGTGGCAGAGGACGAAATCGGCGCCGCGGCGGAGGGCTTCGGCGTTTAGGGGGATGGTTTTGTGGTGGCGCTCGGCTAAGATGTCGGGGAGGGACTCGGCGGCTTGCTGGGGGGTGAGGTGACCTCGTTTGCCCAGGTAAGCGCCGAGCATGACCATGTTGGCGCACTTGGGACTGCCGGACTCGATCGCGATTTCTTCCGCCGGTACGCCGATGACCTCGACACCTTCCGGGGCACAATCCACACTTTGAATCAAGGAGTTGTTGAAGATCAGCAGACCCCCAGCCTTGAGGCGCGGGGCGAACTTGCTCAGGGACGCCTTGTTGCAGATCACCAGCGAGTTCGGCGTGCTGACGACCGGGCAGGCAATCGGTGTGCTGGACACGATCACCATGCAGTTGGCGGTCCCGCCGCGAACCTCGGCGCCGTAGGCCGGCATGTAGGTCACTTCCAGGCCGGCCCGCATGGCCGTCTGGGCCAGGAGCTTGCCCGCCAGGACGATCCCCTGGCCGCCAAAGCCGGCGATCACCAGTTCTTCATAAAGCGTCATCAATCGTCCTTTCCGGCGTCTTTCAGCCGACCAATGGGAAAGACCTTGCTCATGTGGTCCTCGATCCATTGCATGGCGTCGGCGGGCGACATCCGCCAATAGGTCGGGCAGGGCGAGAGGATTTCGACCAGCGAGAGTCCCTCGGCTCCCTCCATCTGGAGCTCGAAAGCGTGCTTGAGGGCAGCCTTGGTCTGTCGGATCCGAGACACGTTGCTCAGGGCACATCGTTCGACATACACCGCGCCAGGCAGGATCGCCAGCAACTCGGAAATCTGGAGCGGATACCCCTGAGCGTTGGCCTTGCGGCCTTGCGGCGTCGTGGTCGTGACCTGTCCCAGGATGGTGGTGGGGGCCATTTGGCCGCCTGTCATGCCGAAGACGGCATTGTTGATGAAAATGACCGTGAGCTGCTCCGCTCGATGAGCGGCGTGGATGATCTCGGCGGTCCCGATAGCCGCCAAGTCCCCGTCGCCCTGGTAAGAGAAGATGATTTTGTCGGGGTTGCAGCGTTTCATGCCGGTGGCGACGGCGGGCGCCCGCCCGTGGGCGACCTCGATCATATCCACGTCGAGGTAGTTGTACGCGAGCACGGCGCAGCCGACCGGGGCGATGCCGATGGTGCGGTCCTGGATGCCCAACTCTTCGATCACTTCCGCCAGCAGCCGGTGGGCAATGCCGTGGCCGCAGCCCGGACAATAGTGCGTCGGGCAATCCTTCAGAACCGGCGTCCGCCTGAATATGGTCTTCATGTTGATGCAGACTTCCACAAAATGGAGATTGGGCTTACATCATCCCAGGAAATCGGCTTTGCGATTTCCTGGAATGATCGACCCGACCCGTTGCGTATTATGCACTTACTGCCCCAAAAGGGACAATTGTAGGACACCGTTTCTCCTTCTTCAAGCAAGCCCAATCTCCATTTTGTGGAAGTTCACCTTCCACGCAAGGTCAACTCTCGAATCTTTTCCAAGACCTCGTCCATGCTCGGGATGCCGCCTCCCATCCGTCCGTGGAAGAGCACGGGCGCTTTGCCGGCCACGGCCAGTCTCACGTCCTCCAGCATCTGCCCGGAACTCATCTCCACGGTCAGGAAGACGCGGAATTCCTCGGCCGCCCGGCTGATCTGTTGTGACGGGAACGGCCACAGTGTGATCGGCCGGATCAGCCCCACCGGGATGCCTTCCTCGCGGGCCTTGTTCACTGCCGCTCGTGCGATCCGGGCGACGATGCCATAGGCGACGATCACAATCTCCGCATCCTCGACGCGGTATTCCTCGCAGCGGACCTCTTTCTCCTGGATCTCTCGGTACTTGGCCTGCAACTTTTCGTTGAACTTCTCCAGCACACCCTCTCCAAGCCACAGGGAACGAACGATATTCTGCTCTCTGCCCTCGCGGCCGGTCAAAGCCCAGTCTTTCGGCGGCAGCTTGCGACGCACCTTCGGCTCCAACGCCAGCGGCTCCATCATCTGCCCGAGGACGCCATCTGCCAGGATCATGGCGGTCATGCGGTACTGGTCGGCCAGATCGAACGCCAAAGGCATACAGTCGGCCATCTCCTGCACGCTCGCCGGGCCGAGGACAATGGTCTTGTAATCCCCGTGCCCGCCGCCGCGGGTGGCCTGGAAGTAGTCCCCCTGCGCGGGAGAGATATTCCCCAGTCCCGGGCCGCCGCGCATGACGTTGATCACGACCGCCGGCAGTTCCGCCCCCGCCAGATAGCTCATGCCTTCCTGCATCAGGCTGATGCCGGGGCTGGAAGAACTGGTCATCGCCCGCTTGCCGGTCGCCGAGGCCCCGAAAACCATGTTGATGGCCGCCAGCTCACTTTCGCTCTGAATGAAGACCCGGCCCTCCTCGGGCATTCGCTGGGCCATATAGGCGCTGATTTCGTTCTGCGGCGTGATCGGATACCCGAAATAGGCGTCGCAGCCGGCCAGAATCGCCGCCTCCGCCATCGCCTCATTGCCACACATCAGAATCCGTTCAGTCGTGCTTTTCACTTCTGCTGTGCCCACTTACCGAGATAATCCTTCACCTTCCCAACGAAATCGCGGGCGGCGTCCAACAGGTGCTCCGCCTCATCCTGCGCGACGGAAACGCTCACTCCGTAATCCCCAACAATCCTCTTGTCGTAAGCATTGTTGAGCATCCTTCCCATATGGCTCTCAAGGATTCCTGTCTTGGCAAAATGCTCCCCAAACAGACTGATCACCCCTCTGTGGGAGGAACTGCTTAGGTTCTTAGTGAGCAGGGCGGCTTGCGCCATCAGGAACATGGCATAATAACACCGAGAAGCACAGGAATTGTAATCTCCATCGCTCATCGTCCGTTCGGCTGTCCGTAAGAACGTCTGGGCTTTCTCCGACAGAATATCTATCTCCTTTAGGACGCTCTTCACATCGTCACTCCCTCTTTCCGGACATTCAGCATGAAGGGAAGATTATAGTTCTCAAAGTGATCCTCGGGAAGCACGATGACGGAGACGAGCTCGTGTTCTTCGAGGATGATGTTGTAGAGCAGGTCGCTCAGACTGTCGTGGACCTCACGATAATTCAGGGATGGATCGACCAGCACGAGCACGTCCACATCCGAATCCTCCGTGGCTTCGCCGCGGGCGTGGGAGCCATAGAGGATGACCCGTTTGATGCCCTCGCCGTACTGCTTGTGGAGATGGGCTTTTACCTGGTCCACCAGACGTTTGACTTTCGGGTCCATCCGCTCACCGCTTCTTCTCGACCACCTGCGGCGTGTCCTTCTTGGCCGCCGTGGCGACGATTCGTACCTTGTCCGGCTCCTCTAAGAGGATTTCGATGATCCCTTCCGGGCAGACGATGGCACATTGCGTGCACGCGGTGCATCCGACGTTCTTCGCCTGGGCCGGAAAGTACCCGTTCTTGTTCGATTCCGACGAGATCGCGATGTTTTTCTTGGGGCAAACCGTGATGCAAAGGCCGCAACCCTTGCAGCGCTCCGTGTCGATGACGATTTTGCCTGCCATTTTTACGTCCTTGGCGTATATTATTCGAGGAAATCGGTTCTGGGATTTCCTTGAATAATCAGTCTTGCAGAAGCTCATTTTCAAAGGGCCCGGACGACCAAACGCGACGGGCGACCCTCTCCTTCAGCACGAGCGTCATGCTACCAGCCACACTCCTTACTGTAAAGGACAAAACCGGGTTCGGGCGAAGGGGCCAGGGGGTGTGGATTGTGCGTTTGGAACTTGTCACGATGGGCGATTTCTGCTTAACTGTGCCGCATGGAGAATGGGCTTTTTGATTTGACTGGCAGGACCGCGTTGGTGACGGGGGCGGGGCGGGGGATCGGTCTGGCTATCGCCCGAGGTCTCGCGGGGCAGGGAGCGGATGTGGCCCTGATTGCCCGGACCGAGGGCCAGCTTGAGGCGGCGAAGAGGCAGATCGAAGCCGAGACCGGTCGCAGGGTGTGGGTGTTTCCGTTTGATCTTGCCGATGTGGGGCGCGTCCAGAGGTTGTTTGAAGAGGTCGTTCGTACGACCGGGGGCGTCGATATTCTGGTCAACTGCGCCGGGACGACCGTTCGGGAGCCTACGGAGGACGCGTCCCTGGAGAGCTTCAATCGGGTGATGGGCGTCAACCTGACGGAGGTCCTGCTCTTGTGCCAGGCGTTCTGCCGGCACCGCAAGCAGGCGGGTAAGCCCGGCCGGATCATCAACATCGGTTCGCTGGCCTGTCACGCGGCCCGGCCTACGATCACCGCCTATGCATGCAGCAAAATGGGCGTGCTGGGCCTGACCAAGACGCTGGCGGTCGAGTGGGCCAAGTACGGCATCAATGTCAATGCGATCGGGCCGGGATATATCGCGACCGATCTGACGGCGCCGTTGCAGGCGGACGCCCAGTTCAGTCAGTGGGTGCTTTCCAAGACACCCCTGAACCGCTGGGGCCGGCCGGAGGACCTCGTCGGCACCGCCGTCTTGCTCGCGTCCAAGGCCGGGGACTTCATCACCGGCCAGATCTTCTACGTCGATGGTGGCTGGACCGCTCTCATATAGATTGAGTGTGCGCAAAGGGTGACAAAGGAACATCGCTATGAAGCCGAATGCCGCTAATTCCACAAGACAGCCAGGTTTGAGTTTAGCTCGGGGCAGATGGTGTGCACGGCACACCCAACATGCTGCCGTCATCGCCCTCTTCTGCGGGGTGGCGGTTGCCAGTTCTGGGACGGGGGACACCCTGAAGGTGGACTTGCGCAAGCGTGTCGCGCCGGCCGCGACCCCGGACCGGTTTCGGATCGCCTGCGAGAAGCAGCAGTGGAAGCCGTCCGAGACGGCGATCGTCATCTGCGACATGTGGAACCAGCACTGGTGCCAAGGGGCGACCGAGCGCGTGGCAGAGTTGGCACCTTTCATGAACCAGGTGGTCTCGGCGGCCCGGGACAAGGGCGTCCTCATCATCCACTCGCCGAGCGGGACCATCGACCACTACAGGGACCATCCCGCGCGCCAAGTGGCCAAGAATGCCCCCAAGGCGGCCAACCTGCCCGAGGGCATCACCTCGTGGTGCCAGTGGAAGGATGAAAGGGAGAAGAAGGTCGGCTACCCCATCGATCACTCCGACGGCGGCTGTGATTGCCAGCCCCAGTGCAAGCAGGGCTCGCCTTGGACCAGCCAGATCGCTGCCATCGAGATCAAGGACAAGGACGCGATCAGCGATTCCGGCGTCGAGGTCTGGAACCTGCTGGAGGCCCGGGGCATCAAGAACGTGATCCTGATGGGTGTTCACGCGAACATGTGCGTGCTGGGCCGGCCGTTTGGCCTGCGCAACCTGGCCAAGGCCGGTAAGAACGTTGTTCTGATGCGTGATCTGACCGACACGATGTACAATTCCCGCCAGCCGCCGCGTGTCAACCACTTCACGGGCACCGACCTGATCGTCGAGCATACGGAGAAGTACGTCTGCCCGAGCATCGTATCCACCGTCTTCACCGGCCAGCCGCCGTTCGAATTCAAGGACGACAAGCGTCCCCTCGTTGTTTTCCTTTCCGCGGAGAATGAGTACAGTGCGGCACAGACCTTGCCTGCGTTTGCCCACGAACTGCAGCTCCATCACGGTCTGCATTGTGAGATCGTTCAGGGAGCCACGGACACCAAGAGCAAAGACCTGCACTACGTCAGTGGCATGGAGATCCTGAAGAATGCGGACCTCGCCGTGGTCTTTGCCCGACGCAGGGCGCTCCCCACCGACCAGATGAAGTGCCTTCGGGACTATCTGGACCGGGGCGGGCCGCTGATCGGTCTGCGCACGGCCAGCCACGCCTTCGATAGCAAAGGCACCGGCCCCAAAGAGGGGTATGAGGAGTGGCCCAAGTTCGACCCCGAGGTGCTTGGCGGCAACTACCACAATCACTACGCCGCCGGACCCAAGTTGACGGTCACGCCGGTGGCCGGGGCCACCAGCCATCCGATCCTCAAGGGCGTCGAGCTGCCTCTGCTGAGCAATGGCTCGCTTTATCGGGCGAATCCGCTGGCGGCCAGTACTACGCTGCTCTTGGTCGGGACGATTCCGGATAGAGATTCCGAGCCCGTGGCTTGGACAAACCGGTACAAGAATTCGCGGGTGTTCTACACCTCGCTCGGCCACCCCGATGACTTCGCGAATCCTGAATTCCGCAAATTGCTCGTCAACGCCGTGTTCTGGGCAGTGGACAGACCCATGCCTTGACCTCGTTCTGTGTCGTCAGTCACGAGTGGAGGGCCTACTGACGTTCCAGCGGCCAACTCAATCAGGCTGCGGTTTTGGGAGACTTCGCTGTTGTGCGCGGCAGCGGCACCGATTAGGATGGTGGACGAGGGATGGATTGGCCTATGACTCAACAACTACAGCTACATTCGAATGGGGAGATAAACACTGGCCAACATCTGGTCACGCATGGCAAGTGTGCGGCTCGATGTTCGGTTGCCCCGATGCCAGAGGTGTTTTCGAGCCATGCGAAGATGGTCGAGGCGTACCTGTCTTCCACTGAGCGATCACCTCTATTCCTCTGTGGGGAAGCAACTGCAATCTTGGGGAGCCTTCATTCAAGTTGCATCGATTGCGCAATGACATCACCTCCATACTGGGGGCAGAGAGCCTATGCGGGCGGCGGCATTGGGCTTGAGGAAACATGGGAGCAATACGTCGCTCATCTGCTTGCGGTCTTTGGAGCGGTTCATCGCGCACTGAAGCCAAGCGGATCATTCTGGCTGAACATTGGAGATGCCTACCAGCGAAAGACTCTTCTTGGCTTGCCTTGGCGTGTCGCCCTGGCGATGGTGGACAAGCAAGGGTGGATCCTGAGGAACAGCGTTATTTGGAACAAGATCAAAGGTGGGCCGGACAACGCCAAGGATAAATTGCGCAATGTCCATGAGAACGTATTCCACTTCGTGAAATCTGACAAGTACCACTACGATGTCGATGCGATACGATCGAAGCCAAGACAATCGAGGGTCGTAAACGGAACCGTTATCTCGGGAACCGGGGTTTCTGGAGTGCGATATCGCCGGCAGATCGAACTCTCGACAGCACTGAGCGAGACGGAGAAGACAAAGGCTTTCAAGGCCCTCGATGATATTCTGGAGGAGGTGCGTGCAGGGCATCTTTCCGATTTCCGAATGATCATTCGCGGTCAGCAGCGTACGACTCACTCGGACTCGCAACGCGTATCCGGGCGAGCGAGGGAGCTTGCCGCGCACGGCTTCTACTTTCTGAAGTACGATCCCAACGGCAGCAAACCGGGCGACGTCTGGGACATTCTTCCTGAGGATACCCAGAAGCGATCCGGTCATTTTGCACCCTATCCGGAGGATTTGTGCAGAATGCCCATTCTGGCGACCTGCCCCAAGGATGGCGTCGTGCTTGATCCTTTCTGCGGCACGGGAACAACCAATCTGGTCGCCTTCACCTTGGGACGCAGGTCCATAGGGATTGATGTCTCCGAGGAATACGTTACTACTGCTCGTGAACGATGCAAACTCCTTCTATGACCAAAGTCGCCGAACTCTACGGGATTTCCACTCAGCGGAAATCCGATTGGCCGTCGATTGCCAAGGGGCAACGATGTCCTTTTCTCAACCGGAAATACCTGAAGACTCGCAAGAGTAGACCGGACCTCACGATTGGTACTTGCAGCGTCTCCTATGGGGCAGATCCGCAGCCAGTCGTCATCTGTCCTTTCCGCCTGCTCGAACGGAGCCAAATCTTCATTGATTGCATCCATCTGCTCTCATTGCATGAACCCGGGAATGAGCTTCGCATCATAAGTGAGTTGACCGTTCCCGGAGGGAGTATTGACTACTGCCTGATCTCCGTTCGCGACGGCAAGCCGGTGGATTTTGTCGGAATCGAACTCCAGACGCTCGATACAACCGGGACTGTCTGGCCGGAGCGACAGCGGTTTCTTGCCGGCCAGAACATCAAAATCAAAGCAGAGGATGCAGCCTCCACGAGACCCTTTGGGATGAACTGGAAGATGACCGCTAAGACGATCCTGGTCCAGCTCCACCATAAAGTCGGTACCTTTGAGCACCTGTCCAAGCGACTCGTGCTTGTCATGCAGGACTGCTTGCTGGCTTACATGCGTCGGCAATTTGCGTTTGGCCACATCAAGGGGGTGCATGATTGCGATCCCGTGCACTTCCACGCATACCAACTTCAACGCGGCGAAGGTGTTTGCCGCCTACAGCTTTCGCAGCGATTCAGTACAGACCAGAATGGTATTGCTCAAAGCCTTGGTCTTCAGGCAACTCCTCACGTGGAGTTGTCTGCACTCCTGCAACAGATTGAGGGAAAGCTGCCTGAAAGCACGCTGCTCACAGTCGGAGGTGCGACACCGCCTGTACCTACAACGAAAGATGTGACAGAAGATGACGCGGAGTAGTTGTATTCCGCCATTGCGCCCTGGAGCCCCGAATATCCGATATGAGTGTTCGTGCGAGGGATTTGCCTCGATCGCTGTCAACCCCAGCGCTACGATGCTCGTCTAAGGGAGTAGTTGGAGTCGTAGCCTCGATGGAAGGTTTGGATGAGAGCTTGGTCGCCGCTCACCTGCGGGGTGATCCGGCGGCGTTTCGCGAGCTGGTCCGCCGGTATGGGGACGGCGTGCTGGGGTATTTATTCCGCATGACAGGCAGTCGAGACCAGGCCGAGGATCTCTTTCAGGAGACCTTCAAAAGGGTCCACGAGAAGGCCCGCACCTTCCGGGGCGGCAGCTTCAAGAGCTGGCTCTTCACCATCGCCACGCGCGTGACCATCGACACGGCCCGCCGGCGCAAACGCGCGACGATGCTCTCCCTGAATGGGGAAACCGATTGTGATGATGACCCGTCGCCCCTGGAGACGATTGTGGCTCAGGATGCGGCGGACCCGGTGGATGAAGCCGTCAAAGAAGAGCAGAAGGAGCAAGTCCGGCGGGCGATAGAATCGCTCCCGGTCGGTCAGCGGGCCACCTTAGTCCTAGCCTATTATCAGCAGCTCAGCTATCAGCAAGTCGCCGAGGCCCTGGGCTGCTCCGTCGGTTCCGTGAAAACCCAGATGTCCCGGGCCTTGGCGAAGCTGGCCCAGAGACTGCCGGATTCTGTTGACGTGACCCAATGAACCAGCACCTGAGAGAACAACAGTTGATCGACTACCAGTTCAAGCTGGCCGACGCGGCGAACATGAACGTGGCTCAGGCCCACCTGGACGAGTGCGAGGAATGTCGTCAGAGACTGCAAAAGCTGGTACGGAAGTTCGCTTCGTTGGATCTGCTTCGCGATGAGGTCGAGGTCTCTGAGAGTCTCTTGTCCAAGACCGTTGAAAACGCCGTTCAGGATCGTGGCATGGGCATCTTGCCCATGTGTCGCAGGGCCATCTTGGCCCTGCAGGTTGTTGTCTTCCACGGGCGGGACGCCCGTGGTACTCACGGGCAAGATGCCCGTGCTACTTCGCAGACACCCTCTCAGACTGATCCTGGCAGGGTGATTTGGCTGTACCGGCTTCCGGCGTTGGGCGCTGTCGCGGCGGCCGTCATCGCGGGTGTTGGCCTGCTTCTGGTGTCCACTTCCAGGCAGGACAATCGAATCATGCCGACGGTGGCACCCAGCCTGCCCGCCCAAAGCACCGCTTCTGCCCCCGTACGCGAGGAGGCGTACGCCTTCCGAAAGGACCAGTCGATGTCGTCCGTTACGGCGGGAGTGGGGAAAGCCGAGCCGACTGCGCCGTCGAAATCCTCGTCCCCCAAGATGTCGCTGACCGATGCCCAGCCTGATGCGACACGCAGCCCGGCTGGTCGGGTGGGGCTTGCTCCACCGGAACCCATGTCTGCGCCGCGTGCCAGCGTCAAGGCCGAAGGCCCGGTTCGTAGTGTGCCCGTAAGGGCATATCCGGAAACGCCTTACGGCGTCACTACAAACGCGATTGACGCTGCCACCCGGATGGCACAGGCCCCGGAGATCGCGGAGCAGCCACCGTTCGCTCCGGCCAGCGCCATCGAACTGGTGGTCCTGCCGCGCCGGGAGAACGTCCAACTGACCATCTACAATGGGGCCGATCTGACGCTGGTCCGCGAACGCCGCAATCTGACCCTCAAGCAGGGCTGGAACTGGCTCCAGTTCATGTGGGCCAACACGCTCATCGACCCAACCTCGCTCAGCCTCGAACCCCTGGAGCACAAGGACGCCGTGCAAGTCCAGCAATTGGTTTTTCCGCCGAGGCTACGGGAAAGGGACCCCAAACGCGACGAGTCGCGTTTGGGAGCCCAGCTTGGCCGCTGGCTCATTCATTCCGAGATCGGCGGCCAAGTGCCTTTCGAGCTGACCTACTTCACCAGCGGTCTGGCCTGGCGTGCCTTCTACATGAGCACGCTCTCCCAAGACGAGAGGACTATGCACCTGGAAGGCTACGTCCGGATCGATAATGGCAGCGGCGAGGACTATGAAGACGCCCAAACTCGGCTCGTGGTCGGGCGAGTCCACCTCCTGGATCAGATCGCCGCATTGGCGAAACGCCAGCATCCCTACGGCAGTCCGGTGTCTTCTGGCATGTATGGTGCGACGGGTGGTATGCAGGAGGGGAAGACGACTCTTGATTTCTCCAAGTCAGGTCTCGATGTCTCCCTTGTCTTGCACGATGTCGAGCAGAAACCAAAAGGAGTTCACAAAGAGGGGCTCAGTGAGTATTTCCTCTACACGATCGAAGGGACCGAGACGATCCCGGACCAGTGGGGCAAGCGACTGCTGTCCTTCAAAGCCGCCGACATCCCGGTTGCGAGCTTGTGTAGATACGATGAGGAGCGGTGGGGCACGGAGACGATCCGGTTCTTGTCCTTTGCGAACGACAAAGAGCACAAGCTCGGCGAAACCCCGCTGCCCGATGGTACCGTGCGGGTGTATGGCCGGACGGATGAGCAGGGGCGTCTGTCCTACGTCGGTGCTATGGCCGTGAAGTACATTCCCGTCGGCGAGAAGGTCGAGCTGAACCTGGGTCCGGCCCGCTTGGTCGAAGTCAAGCCCGTGCTGATGGACTACCGAACGGAGAACTACACCTTCGACCCCAACGGCGGGGTCTCCGGCTGGGATGAGGTGCGGACCTGGAAGATCGAGATCGCGAATACCTGTCCATTGGCGGTTGACATGGAGGTCACGCGTGGGTTCGAGACGTCGTATTGGACGCTCAAGCCGCCGGCTAACGAAGTATCTTACGAGAAGTACGATATAACGCACGCTCGCTTCAGACTGACGGTCGAGCCGCGCAGCAAGCGGGTCTTCGAGTATACGGCGATAACGCATCACGGCGCGCGCCAGGAGGTGGCGTCGAATGCGAAGTAGTCCCCAAGATCGCGCAGGTCCGGGTGGCAGCGTCAAGCGCAGCTTGGCGATGGTCTTCTTCGTGGCGAGGGCATCTTGCCCTTGTTCTTCCGACGTGATGACTGCCTCGTCGCCGAGCACAGCAAGGCCAAGATGGCCTCGCCACGCAAGGGCGGGACGCCCTCGCCACGGGCCAGCCATCCCCAAGCTGCGCTTGAGGCTGCCACCCCATTCTGGGGATACAACGAGAACATCAGACACGATCAGCAGGGTTTCTTTGGAGATGCAGATATGAACGCAAAACGTGTGGTAGAAATCGGTCTTGTGGTTCTGATTTGTGCGGCGACCACGCAGGCGCGGATCAAACTTGTCGCGCTCCCCGAGCGGGCCGCGACGGTGATCCGGCTGGACAATCCCAGTGCCACCCTGATCGAAGAGGAGCGGGTCCTGACGCTGCAGAAGGGCCTCAACAAGGTGGACTTCTCGTGGAAGGGCGTGCAGATCGACGAGGACTCCATTCGCCTGCAGATGCTAGATCACCCGGCCGATGTGACGCTGCTGAGCGTCAGTTACCCGCCGGGCGAGGCGGCCCTCGTCTGGGAGATCAGCAGCGGCGGCGATTTCGCCGAGACGGTCCGTATCAGCTATTTGCTAAGCAATATCGACCGGTTGATCACCTACAAGGCCGTCGCCAACAAGCCTGAAACCCTGGTGGACCTCAAAAGCTACCTGGTCCTGCGCAACTTCTCGGGTGAGGACTTCGCGAAAGCCCGCGTCCTCCTCGACTACGGCGCGGCTTTCGAGCAGGGGATCAATCACGAGGAGACCAAGCAGATGCTCTTTCTGAACGATCCCAACGTCCCGGTCCGCAAGGTCTGGAAGTTCGACGCCGCGACGCTGCCGTGGGACCCGCAGCAACTGGAGAACCAGAACGTGGGCATCCCTGTCAGCTATGAGATCACGAACAATGATAAGAGCGGCCTGGGCCAATTTGCCCTCTGGGGCGGCAAGGCCCGCATTTTCCAGCAGGACGGCCGCGGCGGGACGATCTTCCTGGGTGAGGACAACGCTACGCTGGTCCCGGTCGGCGAGAAGATGGAGTTGTACATCGGCGACAGCCGGGACATCGTCGTGACGCAGCGCAAGATGCGCGACGCCCAGATCAACCTCCGCAAGAACAACTCCCAACAGACGGTCCTCTACGACACCGATGAGATCATCACGGCCAAGATCGAGAACTTCAAGGACAGCCCCGCCGTGCTGACGATGATCCAGCACATCCCCGGCCAGTGGGACATGGAACAGTGCAATCTCAAGTACACCAAGAAGGACGCTTCCACGCTCAAGTTCGAGATCGAGCTGCCCGCCCGAACCGAGAAGGGTCCGGCGGCGAGGGAGCTGACGATGCACTACCACCGCCGGAATATCCGGTCGGATGTACCGCCCACTCCTCCAGGGCCTCCCATGCCGGTCGGCCGACCCGTTGGACCCAGGTAATCCCGGATATCTACAGGAGCGATCCTATGAAACGGTGGATTCTACTCTCGATAATGCCCTTAGGAGCTTCCAACAGAATGAAGATTGGGGCAACGACGTCCCCCATGTCATTGCGAGCGCAGCGAAGCAATCCCTCATCCTTGGGATTGAGATTGCTTCGTCGCGGAGCTCCTCGCAATGACATATTCACGCTCATTGTGTTAGGGGCTCTAGTGGCTTGCCCTGCGGCGTTTGCGAAGGTGGATCTGACCACCTTGCCGACTCGCGACACGGTGCAGCTTACGATCTACAACTCGGCCGATATGACCCTCGTGCGCGAAAGCCGGGCCCTGACCCTCAAGACCGGGGCCAATGCTCTTCAGTTCTCCTGGGAGAATACTCTGATCGATCCGACCAGCTTAGAGATGCTCCCGAAGGCACAGGTGGGCCAGATCGACATCGCCGAGCTGGTGTATCCCGCGCGAGTGAAGAACCTCGGCCTGTGGAACATCGCCAGCAAGGTCAGCGGCAAGGTCCCGGTGGAGATCACGTACTTGACCAGCGGCCTATCGTGGCGGGCCTACTACATGGGGACGCTATCGCAGGACGAAAAGACGATGCGCCTCCAGGCGTATGTCCGCGTGACGAACAACAGCGGCGAAGACTACGAGAATGCCCAGACCCGGCTCGTCGTAGGCAAAGTTCATATCCTCGATGAGATCGCTGAACTGGCCCAACGCCAATACCCTTACGGCCGGCCAGGCGCGCCGCCTGTGGCGCAACAGATGCCGGCTCCCGCAGCCCGTGCCAAAGGGATGGTCGCATTCGATATGGCGGTGGGGGGCGCAGCGGCCAAGCCCAAGGAGATCGTGAAAGAAGGGCTGAGCGAATACTTCCTCTACACGATCGAGGGCACAGAGACCATCCCCAACGGCTGGTCGAAGCGGTTGCAGAGCTTCGACATCGACGGCGTGCCGGTCGTCAACCTCTACAAGTTCGAGGAAGAGCGGTACGGCTCGAACGTCACGCGGTTCCTGAGCTTCAAGAACGATGAAGCCCACAAGCTCGGCCAGACGCCGATTCCCGACGGTAACCTTACGGTCTACCGCGCCGTCGATGAGCAGAGGCATCTCTCCTATGAGGGCCAGAGCTCCTTCAAGTACATCCCCGTCAACGCGGAGGTGGAGCTCGATCTGGGGGCCGTGGCTGATGTCGTGGTCGAACCGAATCTGATCGAGACCAAGACGGACAACTACCGGTTCGACAACAAAGGCAACATCTCCGGCTGGGATGAGATCCAGGTGTTCAACGTTCAGGTGCGGAATACGCGCGATGTGCCGGTCAAGGTCGAGATCACCCGCAACTTCGACGGTCCGTACTGGGACCTCAAGAGGAGCGATGACGTCGGCAGCTTCGAGAAGGTTGATCTGGACACGGTCAAGTTCACCATTGAGCTGCCGCCGCACTCGAAGAAGGTCTTCGAATACACGCTGACGACCTACAACGGCGTGCGGACGGAGGATTGGAGCAGGCAGTCTCGATGACCTCGATGAAAGGAAGAGCGGCAATGAAACGCCTCTGCATATTGGTTGTGGTGCTGTCCGTCGTCTCGGTGGCCTTCGGCAAAGTGGATCTAGTCACCTTGCCGCCGCGGGACACGGTGCAGCTTACGATCTACAACTCCGCTGACATGACGCTCGTGCGGGAGAGCCGGGCCCTGACTTTGAAGCAAGGCGAGAACGCTCTGCAATTCGCCTGGGAGAACACCCTCATCGACCCGACGAGTCTGGAAATGGTGCCGAAAGGCAACGCCGGAGCGATAGAGATCGCTGAGCTGGTCTATCCGGCGCGCGTGAAGAACCTGGGCTTGTGGAGTGTTCAAAGCAAAGCGAGTGGCAAAACCCCGGTCGAGATTTCGTACCTGACCAGCGGCCTTTCCTGGCGGGCGTTCTACATGGGGACGCTCTCACACGATGAGAAGACGATGCGCCTTCAGGCGTACGTCCGCGTGACGAACAACAGCGGCGAAGACTACGAGAACGCCCAGGTCCGGCTGATCGTCGGCAAGGTCCACATTCTCGACCAGATTGCCGACTTGGCTCGTCGCGAGTACCCCTACGGCCGGCCGGGCGTGGCGATGGAGGCCGAGTCGAGGGCGGCGGGCGTGGCCGGCAAACGACAGATGGAGCGGCTCAGCATGCCTTCCGCTCCCATGCCCACGATGGCTCTCGCTGTGCCGAAGCAAATTGTGAAAGAGGGCCTCAGTGAGTACTTCCTGTATACTATCGAGGGGACCGAGACGATCCCGAACGGCTGGTCGAAACGGCTCTTGAGCTTCGATGTCAACGGGGTGCCGGCGGTCAACCTCTACAAGTTCGAGCCAGAGAGATACGGCTCCAAGGTTGTGCGGTTCCTGAGCTTCAAGAATGACAAAGAGCACCAGCTCGGCCGGACCCCGATCCCCGGCGGCGTCCTCAAAGTCTACCGCGCGGCCGACGCCCAGGAGCATCTGTCCTACACGGGCCAATCGTCATTCAAGTACATCCCGGTGGATCAGGACGTGGAACTGAACTTGGGTAGCGTCTCGGACATCGTGGTCGAGCCCACGCTGATGGAGTCCCGGACGGACAACTATCGCTTCGATCAGAAACGCAACGTCTCCGGCTGGGATGAGATCCAAGTCTTTGAGGTCACGGTGAAGAACACCCGCGACATTCCGGTCAAGGTGGAGATTCGCCGCAACTTCCCGACGACCTACTGGACACTCCAACGCTCCGGCCAGGTCGAGGAATTCGAGAAGGTCGATGCGGACACGGTCAAGTTCGGTCTGCTTCTGCAACCGCGCTCCGAGCGCAAGTTCCAATACACGGTGACCACCTACAACGGTACGCGGACAGAAGACTGGGCACGCCTGTCCAAGTGATGCAAATCCGGGTGGCAGCGTCAAGGCCAAAGGTCTCGGCGACTGCTTCTTCGTGGCGAGGGCATCTTGCCCTTGTTCTTCGGGCGCGAAGGTGCGTCGTGGCCGAGCAAAGCAAGGCCAGGATGGCCTCGCTACGCAAGGGCGGGACGCCCTCGCCACGGGCCAATGATTGCCAATTCCTGCCTTCGCAGGAATGATGCCCCCCCGCGCAGGCGGGGGTTCGCTTGACGATGCCACCCAGAGACCTGCACGGACTACTTGAGGCCCGACAGCGCGCCGATCGCCCGGGCCACGCGGTCGCGGTGCTGCTCGATGGGAGCCGGGTCCTTGGTGAAGGTCCGCATGTCTTTGGTGATGTCCGCCGGCACTTCGAGCAGCGCGGCGTACTGAGCTTTCTGAGCCGCGTTGAGCTTGTCGCCTTTCGCCCGCACCAATTGCTTCAGGATGACCAGGTATTCGTAATCCTCGATCCCATCACGGAGCATCTCCCAACGGATGCTGTCGACCGGGCCTTCGACAATCGGCCGCGTCGGGCGTCCATCGGCCGCTTCCACCGGCGGGTAGACGAAACGTCCATCCCCGTTGCCCCAGGCCCGTTTCTGGCCGTCGGGGGTGCTGTAACCGGACTGCCAACCCATGGGGTCCTCGTAGGGGTTCTGCGGGTGCTCGCGGTCGGGGTAGGCCGCCCCGCTGGTCCAGTAGTTCGTTTCCCAGACGAGAATGCCTGCGATCTTGCGCTGCCAGGTTTGCCAGAGCCAGACCCGCAGCTCGGTCCCCGGGTGGTCGATGAACAGCGTGCAGTAGGGGGCCTTGGGGCCCGTGCAGACGTACCACCAGAATTTCTCGCCTTGCTGCCGGCGCTGCTCGGTGGCCTCGGGCTGGTACTGATTGGAGATGGGGCACCAGATGTTCGGACCGCCGATCAGCCCCGGCTCGACCTGCTCGGTCAACATGCGACTGATGTCGGGGGCGGCCGCCTTGAGTTTGGCGAAGCCGTTGCTGACGAACGGGTAGTCCTTCGGGTCCGGCTCGTCGAACCAGTAGACAAAAGCCTCATCGAGCCAGCCCTTCTGTCGCAGATGCTCCTGGATTTGGGAACAGTAGCTGCGGAACAGTGCCTTGTAGTGCGGGGTGTCCTCACTGAAGCCCAGCAACTGCGGGTCTTGCCTCGCATGGAAAGTCCCGCCGCCCAGGCCGGGAATACTCAGGCGGAACGAATTGAAATGGTAGTAGTCGATTCCCTGTTCCATCGCCTTGTCCCAAGCCGTGAAATCGAGCTTCACCTGGAGTTTCTCCCGCTCGACCGGTGGCAACTCCGGGGGCTCGAAGGCGCCGCCTTCGATGAACTCCTCTCCCGTCGCGGCACTGGTCAGCGAGACATCGTCGAACCAGGCCAGTCCGGTGGGCTCGCCACTCTCGGTCCAGGTTGCCGCCCGCAGCCGAAGCTGCACGGACTTGGCGCCCTCGGGGAACTTGCGGATGGTGCGGTCGAATTCCTGCCAGCGGCCGTTGCCTTCCAGGCCGATGTCAAGATTGCCGCCGGAGATCCACTTGCCCGAGTCATCGTAGTGGTTCAGCGTCACCAGGAAGGTTTGTCCCGGCACTGCCGTGCGGTACCAGAACCGCAGCCGCAGGCCGCCTTCGGGAATTGGCACCAGCGGTTCGTACACCGCTTCCACATTGGCATCCTTGCGGTCGTCGAAGATGAGCAGGCTGCGGTCGCCGCTGTGCCTTTCGTTAGTGACCGGCTGGCCGCCTTGCCACTTCGGTTTGGGCGGCTTGATGTCGGGCCACGTTACCTCGATTCGTTCGAGCGGCGCGGGATCATACGGCGAAATGTGATGGGCACTATAATTGGCCCAGTACTTCTCCAGGACCTCGTGCTTGCGGCGCGGATCGGAGATTCCCTGGTAGCGAAAGACGGTACCGGCGCTGAAGCCGAACGCCGTGGTGCACGTCATTCGATCCGGCAGCTCGAAGTCATAGACCTCCACCTTGAGCGGCACGGCAGCTTTGAAACCCTCGGCCCTCAGGTTGATCGTGCCCTGGTACACGCCGGCCCGCGCTCCGCGCGGCACGGTGACCCGAACCCAGAACGGCTGGTTCTTGCCTGCCCGCAGGTCGATGGCCTTCTTCAACGGCGGCAGGGAATCGGGCCAGTAACCGACAACGGTGCTTTTGTCCGTAGCCCGCGTGACATTGACATACCGCACTTCCAGAATCTCGATGCTCTGGGCGGGGATCGTCGCTCCCGCCGGGCCGGTCAAGGCCCCGGCTTCCAGGATCAGTTCTTTCACAGCAGTGGTGGGGCGTACGACCAACTGAGCCGCCTCGGCTTCATTCTTAGCCGCTCGAATGAGAATCGCGTCGCTTTTGGCCTTCGGCAGCCCCCGGTCCTGGCCCACCTTCCACCCCGACGAGGCCCACCACAAGCCTACCTGCTCACTGGACCCCGGCAGCAGTTCGCCATACGAACTCGCGGCGAGGTAATCCTCCGCCCAGCCGCAAGGCGCACACCCGCCAACCAAGGCAACCAAGCAAATCACGCGTGCCCACATGTTTTGACCCTCTCAACAAAGACCCATACTCAGCCAATCGTCAGCATTGTCGGTCGCCACCGGCTTGTCGTCAAGCCGGTCTTGTCTTATGTCTGGGGTAAACGCCAAGTCCTCCGGGACGGGTGGCAACATCAAGCGAAGCTTGGCGATCGTGGCTTGGGCGGGCGTAGGACCCATCGCCAGGGCCTTCGGCATTGACGCTGCCACGCGCCGCCCCCTCTATTGACCTGTTGGATACGCGGTGCTATGGTGTTCCACGTTTGTGAAGGAACCCCGGATGCCAAGAGCACCGGAAACGAACGATCTTAGGAAAGTCCATGCTGTGCAGCGCCATAGTGATGTTTCAAATGTTACGAAGATCGACACGACCATTGGCTGGTATTCACCGGTGAGAATCCCGATCCCGACAGTCATTCTGGCCTCTGCCATCCTCCTTTGCGGCGGGAGTTGTTCCACCAAGAAGCCATCCTTCCGGTCGGAATGTCCGTCTCTCGACGCGGGCGATTACTACTTCCCCAAGGGAGTTCTCGACCCGTCGCGGCCCAAGGTCGATGAAATCATACGGGACTGGTACTCGAAGTATCTCAAAGCGATGATGGAGCCGTCGCTGTCCTGCGGCGCGCGGAAGGGCGGCTTCGCCTATCGGTTCCTGTGGCTGCGGAGTTTTCATCACCCGATCGCGGTGCGGGTTGAGAACGATGGTTCTGCCGTCACGGTCAACGCGGTGGAGCTGGACGGGACCGGAGGCAGTAGGCCGGGAGGGGTCGTCAAACGGACCCAGAGAATCTTGTCCCGGGCGGAGCAAAACCAGTTCCTGGCGCAACTGAACCAGGTTGGGGTCGGAGAAATGCAGAGGGAAGCAGGCCGTTTCGGAGAAGATGGAGCCCAATGGGTCCTGGAAGGCACCGAAAACGACCAATACCAGGTGGTGCAAAGATGGTCGCCCGGGCCGGGGGCCTATCGCGACCTCTGCGATCTTCTGCTCAATCTCGCAGGCCTCAGGATACCGGTGACAGAGTTCTATTGACGGCTTTCTTGGGGAGACGGTACTTATGACGAATCTGCCTGTTGTCCTGTTGTTGACCGTTGCCACTACTGCTTCGGCACAAGCGTTGGTTTCGCCGGAGGTTCATTCGGATGGCCGCGTGACGTTCCGCCTGCGGGCCCCCAATGCGAAAGAGGTCATGCTGCGCTGCGAAGGCACGAAGGGTGGCCCGATGCAGAAAGGGGAGCAAGGCGTGTGGTCGATCACCACCGACCCGCTCAAGCCTGATATTTACGCGTACAGCTTCCTTGTGGACGGCTTACAGACCATCGACCCTGCCAATCCGCTGCTCAAGTACAACCTGCTGAACACGGAGAGCCAGGTGCATGTCCCGGGTCCGGCCACGCTGCCCTGGGAGATCAACGATGTGCCGCACGGCGTGGTTCATCGCCATCTGTACCGGTCCGCCATCGTGGGCGACGACCGCCCGTTCCTGGTATACACGCCGCCCAGTTACGACCCAGCAGGGCAGCAGTCTTATCCGGTGCTCTATCTCCTGCACGGCTACAGCGACGCCGAAGATGCCTGGGTCACCGTCGGCCGCGCGAATATCATCCTCGACAATCTCATCGCCCAAGGCCGGGCCAAGCCCATGCTGGTCGTGATGCCGCTGGGCTACGGTAACAAGGAGGTTATCGCCAACGGCTGGGCGGGTCTGCGCAAGACCGGCGTCTGGCAGGACAGCGTCGAGAAGTTCCGCGAGGCACTGCTCAAGGAGGTCATGCCGCAGGTGGAAAAGGCCTACCACGTGTCCACGGATCGTAACGCCCGCGCGATCACCGGCTTGTCTATGGGCGGGACCCAGTCCCTCTTCATCGGCCTCAACGCTCTTGACCGCTTCGCCTGGATCGGGGCCTTCAGCTCCGGCGGCCTCGAGGCGAACTTCGAGAAGGCCTACCCGGCCGTGAGCGAGAGCATCAATTCGCAATTGCATCTGTTCTGGATCGCATGCGGCCAGCAGGACGGCTTGACCGGAGTCAATCAAAAGCTGGTCGACTGGCTCAAATCCAAGGGCGTCAAGCTCACCTGGGTCCAAACGCCGGGCGGTCACAGCTTCACCGTCTGGCGCCGCTATCTATCCGAGTTCGCGCCGCTGCTATTCCAAGACAAGTCGTAGCACGGGCATCCTGCCCGTGAGTATCACGGGCGTCTCGCCCGTGGCAGCAGGGCCAAGATGGCCCTGCGACGCATGGGCAAGATGCCCATGCTACTGAGTTGATGGGACATCACTCCACCTGCGATTGGATCTTGAGCGAGAGTCGGTTCATGAGCTCTGGGTGCATCTCGGTCACCCGGAGAATATCGACCTTTCCGCTGAGCCTGTTGACCCGCTCTATATTTCGTGCTACGGTATCGGCTATGGTAGAAGATGAGATTCTAAGAGAGGTCTGGCGGAATCGAGATGCCTACGCGGAGAAGCATCATCACAATCTCGATGAGATAGTGAGAGACCTTCAGAAACGCGAGAAGAAGTCCCCTTTGAAACTGGTGGATCGGCGGAAGCGCCGGCACAAGCGGTCTGATTGATTATCGCTCAATCAGGCTTTCTTCGACCTTCATGCCGAAATGGCGGCCGCTTTTCTCGATGTGGGCGAGGATCTTGTCGCCGGGCTTCAGGTTGGTGACCGAAACAGCCGTGCCTTGCGGGTCCATCAGGCGGATTGTCTCGGCGTTCTGCAGGACCAGGCTGATGGGTTGACCTTCGGCCTCGGCCTCGATCAACAGCATCGGGCGACGCTCGATTTTGTTGCGGCCCAAATAGGCCGTCTGGGTTCGGCCTTCATTGTCCACGAGCATGACTTCGTCGCCGGCTTTGAGGTCAGCGAGGTACTTCGTCTTGCCGCCGGGCGTGAGGATATAGGCGTGGACCGCCCCCGCGTTGACGCGGAACGAACGCGAGGCGACGTAGGGGTTGTCGATAGACTCCGAGTGGACGAGGAAGAAGCCCGAGGCGGTGTTGCCGACCAGCATTCCTTCTCCGAGCGTCATCTGGGTGCAGGTGTCGAGGCAGGAGCGGTCGCCCATGCCGAGTTGCTTGGTGGCGATGATCGTGGCGGCGACGAGACCGATCCGCTCGCTCACGCCGTGGATAATCTCGGCGGTCTTCTTGATCTCGTTGATGTCGGTCGTGCTCAGCACGACGCCATCGACACCTCTCTCCAGGATCTCGACCATCAGCTTCGCCTGCCCGCTGGTCTCAACCTGAACCATGAGGTTCTTGCCGCGTCGGGCCAGCAGGTTCTCAATGGGGATGATCGTCCAATCGAGCATTTTCAGGACGACGATCCTGTCCACCGGCACAGCGGCGGCCCGGTCCTCATCGGCCTTGCCTGTGATGTCGATGAATTCAACGTCCACGCCGGGCTTGAGATCGCCGTGCTTCTCGACCGTCTTGATCCGACCGAACTGACGAACCGTGTCGCTCTGACCTTCCGGCACGACGACGGCCTCGGCCCCGCTCTCCAGGGCGGCGATTGCGATCTGCTTATCATACGGAATGACGTTGATCCACAGCTTCTTCATCGGGCTATTCCTTTGGCTTCTTGGCGTTGGTGCGAATCGCACAGAATTAGACGGTGGAGATCGAGGCCTGTCAACCTTCTGTCATCGTGCCGCACAGACAAGGCGATCGGCATTCTCTCTGCGAATTTCCTCAAACGCTGGTCTGCACGTCATCGCGTAGTATAGGAATGAAGGAATCGTTCCGAGTGGGAATCAGTTTCGGTCTGACGTCGGGCATCATCACGACGCTGGGTCTGATGGTCGGGTTAGAGTCGGGTACGCACTCCCGGCTCGCCGTCGTCAGCGGCATTTTGACCATTGCCATCGCCGACGCCTTCTCCGATGCGTTGGGCATCCACATCTCCGAGGAATCCGAGAACCGGCACACCCCGAAGGAAATCTGGCAGTCCACGCTGTTCACCTTCCTGTCGAAACTTGTCTTCGCCTCCTCGTTTATCGTTCCGCTCCTTCTGTTCAGACTGGCGACGGCTGTCGTCGTGGCGGTTTGCTGGGGCTTCTTCCTGCTGGGGGGCTTCAGTTTCTGGATTGCCCGGGCGGAGAAGGCGAAGCCCCTACCGGTAATCGCCGAGCATCTCCTCATCGCCGGGGCAGTCATCCTGCTCACGGATGGCCTCGGCCATCTGATCCAAAAGCTGCAATAGGAGAGCCGCACGGCTAAGCCGACCGCGAGGATGCTCAGGTCTCAGACGTTTTCGGGTAATTCGACGAGTAAAGGAGCCGCTTCTTGCGGAGGGTCAGTTTCCCGCCGGAGACGAACTCCTCGCCGCGCTCGGAGAGGTGCCGGATCATGCGCTCGCGCCATTGCTTCAGCATCGACGCGCTATCCGGTTTCTCGGCCAGATTGTGGAGTTCGCCGGGATCCTGCACGAGGTCAAAGAGCTGCTCTCGGCCGTCCTGGGCGAAGTAGATGTACTTGAACCGGCCGTCGGTCAGCGCGTTCCAATGGTCCTGGTCGTAGCACATGGAGTGTTCGAGGTCGATCCAGGGCCGCCAGCCCTTTGTGTCTCCTCGCACCAGGTTCAGCAGGCTCTTGCCATCCAGGTTGCCGGGGATGGGTGCTCCCGCTGCGTCGAGGAATGTCGGCAGGACATCGCGCAGCTCAGTGGGCTGCGGCAGCGTCCGGCCTCGTTGCTGGTCCATTGCGAGACTCTTGGGCCAGCGGAGGATCATGGGGATGTTGGCTGAGCTTTCGTAGGCATAGGTCTTCCGCCACAGATGGTGGTCGCCCAGCATGTCGCCGTGGTCGGCGAAGAAGAGGATCAACGTGTTGTCATACAGGCCGCGTTTCTTGAGGGTCGCGAGGATTCTGCCGATCTGCTCGTCGATGAACGTGATCGAGGCGTAGTAGGCCCGGCGGGATTCCTGTGCTTGTCGCGTCCCCAGATCGCCGTGCCAAAGGCTGGGGTCCGGCGGCTCTGTGTGCGGCGCATAGCGCTTCGCCCAATCACCGACGACAGGGGCAGGCATATCCTCGACGTTGTACAGGTCCAAGAATCGCTGCGGCGGGTCGTAAGGACTGTGCGGCCGGGCGAAGGAGACCTTCAGGAAAAACGGCTCGGCGCGGTCGTACTTCTCGATGAACTCGACGGCCCGGTCGGCGGTCCAGGTCGTCGGGTGGAGTCGCTCGGGCAGGGCGTACGCCTTCGCCCGGTGGTCGTTCCAACCGATGCCGGTCGCGTCCGGGTCGAGGTCAGGTGCCTGCTGCTTGAACCACAGGCGATAATCGCTCACGAAGCCCGGCGTCTCGGCCCGGCCGGATTCATCCACCAAGAGGCCGTGATACCCGCGCAGCTTCTTCTGCGGGTACCAGTGCATCTTGCCGATGCCGAACAGGTAGTAGCCAGCATCGCGAAGGGCTTGGGGCATTTCGAACGGGTACTGACCAGCCACGCGGCCATAGCCGAGCATGCCGTGATGCCAGGGCGACAGCCCCGTCAGGATCGCTGCACGGGCCGGAGTGCAACTCGGCGTGGAAGTATACGCATTCGAAAACCGCACGCCGTCGGCGGTGAGAGAATCCAGGTTGGGAGTCTTGATTGTTCTGTTGCCGGCGCAGCCGAGGCAATCCGCCCGGTGCTGATCCGTCATCAAGTAGAGGATGTTCGGTTTCGCCTTGGTGGCCGAGGCGGAAAGTACACTCACAGGATAGGCCAGTACGGAGGAGACGTAGGCAGTTGCCTTCAGAAGGCTTCTGCGAGTCATTCCCGGTCGCTGACACTTATTCATCTCTTGGCCCTCCTACCTCCTGGAAACCTGGTTGGCGTCGCACGAAATCCGTCAAGACGTGGATTGTCTCGACATTGTAGCTGGGCTCAAGGTGATACACGTACCCGAGGTTGCCGCCGGCGTTCTCTTCGAGGACTTGTTCGGCCCAGTCCAGAATCGGCCCTGTGCCTTCGGCGGACATGTCCTGTGGCGAAGGGGCAATGGTGATCGGCATCTCGCCACCGAAGATCTCCCGGGCCTTGTGGATCGAGGTTTCGCTGCCGAAGTCCAGGGAGCGCAAATGGTCGATTCGTGTCAGTGCTGAGAGCAGGTGCGTGCTGGTCCCGCACGAATGGAACCGCACCGGCCCGAGCACTGCGCCGATTTTCGAAGTCCCCGGTGCCACAAACTCCTCCACCAAAGCGGGGCTGATCATGCAGCAGGAACACTCGCCCACGTGGACGTCCGTGATGGGCAAATCGGCGGCCTCAGCGAAATGGCGGCACAGCACGATATAGGCGTCCGCAATCCAATCGAAGAGCCGCCGGCAGTTGGCCGGCTCCGTGAGCATGTCCATGAACACTGTCTCGCCGCAGAGCTTCTGGGCGGTGGTCAGAACGCCGTGAATGGTAGCCCGGCCGGAGGCATCCCAGAAGAACGGCGGGATGGGACGAAGCTGTCGTTTCCTCTCACTCTTCATCTGCTTGTCGAACAGCCTGACCAGATCGTGGTCCAAAAGGTCTTCGGGAGCCGGCAGTTCGGCCACATTCTTGCCGCTAAGGCAGCCCGGGGTGATATCGGCGTCTCGATTGTCCGCAGGGACAAAATCCGCGCCGAGCAGCATGCCCAGGATCATGTTCGGCTGAATGCCGCCGATCTGCACCTGGTTCTTGTCCCAGTAATCGATCCGCCCCAGGTTCGACTCCGAATAGAAGACCACCATATTGGGGAACGTCTCGACCGCATACTCGTTGCACCGGCAATCGGTGGCGTGGCGTTTCTTCGGATCGAAGTAATAGTCCCGGTCGAACGCCACGCCAATCGCCCGATTCATCCACGCCTTGGACAAGGTTCCCGTGATGGTAATCATAGGCCGCCCAATTCGCTGATTCGCACGGGCCGGCCCGACTCGGCGGACATGTCAGCGGCGAAGCAAATTGCCTGGGTCTTCGCGGCATCCTCCAGGTCCGGATAGGGGCGTGTGCCCGCGACGATGCAGTCGAGGAAGTGGGCGACCTCGCTCGTGAACGGGTGGTGAGAGACATCGGCGCTGTCCGGCAAAATGCAGGGGACCTTGAGGAAGTTGTTCTGGCCGGGGAACAGCCTCGGGGCGAAGACTTCATCGTTGCGAACGGAGCCTTCCGTGCCGTAGACCCCGATGTTGAATCGGTACGGCATCTTGGCATCGAAGCTTGTCGCCGTGCGGCCGATCTTGCCACCCTGGAACTTGACGCTCACGGAGATTGTCCCCGGGTACTCGATGGGGTTCTCCGTCTTCACCTGGCAGGCGTATACTTCCTCAGCGTCGCTGCGCGCGAACCACCGCAGGGCATCGACGGCGTGGCAGCCGCCGGTCAGGATGGCCGTACCGCTGTGTTCGTGACTGCCGAGCCACTTCTGCTTCGGCGTCATCCAAATCCGGTGCAGATAGTCCACCTCGACCATGAAGATGTTTCCCAGGGTGCCTCCTTCGATCAGCTTGTCGATGCTCATCAGCAGCGGGTTCCAGTGCAGAACGAAGCTGACAATCGTTTTGACGCCGCTCTTGCGGACCGCCTGGAGTTGCTTTTGCACGTCCTCTACCGTCAAGGCCACGGGTTTCTCGATGATGACGTGCCTTCCCGCCTGGGCCGCCGCCACGACGTAACGCGTGTGCGAGTCGTGGGGCGTGCAGACGACCACGACATTGACGTCCTCCCTCCGGAGCATTTTCTCGGCATCTGTCTCAATTGCGCACCGGAGGTTGTACCGGTCGCGGTAACGCTCCGCGTGGGCCCGATCCCGGCTGACCAGGGCCCGGACCTCCGAGCGTTCATCTCTTTGAAAGGCCTTTACATACTCCTCCGCCACCGCTCCGCAACCGATGATTCCAGCGCCAAGTCTGTCCATGTCCTGACCCCTTCTTGTCGGAGGTTACTTCTGAAGCACGGCTCGATGTGCCACCGTGGCTTTGGTCACCTGTTCTGTTGACTCAAACGGCAGGTACGTTGCCCGCATGACGAAGCGATAGCGCTTGCCGACCTCATACTGTGGGATGAGCCACTGAAAATCCCAGGCGGGGTTCCCATTGCCTCCACCGGACGGGGATTGGCTCAGCCGCACCTGATCTTGCGGCCGGAACATCTGCGCGAACGCCATGCCGTGGCTCACCCCGTAGTACCAGGGCTCTCGATAGCGGTACTCCGAGAGATTGAACACCAGCGTCAAGGGGAACTGCGCGTCGTGCGGAAAGTCGCGCTGGTCATTGAACGCCAGGTGAGTTGGCCGCACACCGTGCTCGGGTGTCACGCCGCGAATCCATTTTGCCTCGGAGTTGGGTTGATTGGCCGGATGTCCAAGAAAGTGAATGTCCAACGACTCCGGCTGGTGGATGTAGCTCGCGAAGAACAGGCCGATGTAGCCGTTCTTGAAGGTCTTGGCGCGAGGCACACAGTCGAGAGCCATCTCGATCGTGCCGTCCTCCAGCAGCGTGTATCGGAGCCAACTCTCCAGTTGCCAGTGCGGCGTGGGTGCTTGATGGAGCTCAGCCGTGTATTCACCGGCCTGCCGTATCTCCATCGGCGCATGCCGCGGCTCGAACAGGATCTCTCTGGGTTCAGCGGTGCCGTCGTGGATGTGCTCGAAGTTCAAGCCCGCGTACATCGGAACGAACAAGTTCCGTTCCTGCCCCCGGCGAGTCAAGGAAGCTACACCGCTGTATCCTTCACGATGTCCGGACAGCACCTTGTCGTCCGCCGCCTGGTTGTTCACAATTACGGCGCGAACGCCGGCCCGCTCCAATACGACGTAAGGCTTGTCGGCGCCAAAGGCGCACACCGCTGGCAACGCGAATATCACGACTAGGACCGCTCTGATAGATAATCGGCGTCTCATGTCACGGCTCCTTGCGTTTCTTCTGTTTGGCTTTCTGCTTCTGATCTTGGGTGGGCTTCTCCGGCGGCGGGCCGGCTTGGCGTCGAAACTCATCCTCGCATTTCTGCCACAGCGCGGACATCTCGCGTACTCGATCTGGATGCTGCTCGGCCAGGTTCCTCTGTTCGCCGCGGTCGGTTTTGAGCTCGTACAACTCCCAGGGGCCTTTGTCGCCCTTGGCCACCAGCTTCCAGTCGCCAACGCGGAGGGCTCGGTTGGTCAGGTGATGGAAGTAAAGGAACCCGTGCGGGACGGTGTTGTCCTTGGCGAACGCGAGCGAAAGGCTCTGGCCCGGCAGCGGCGGGGCGGTCTGGCCGTTCCATTGCGGCGCGATATTCCTGCTACCTGCCAGATCGATGACGGTCGGCAGGATGTCGATGAAATGGCACGGATTGTGACGCAGTTCTCCCCGCGCGGCAATACCCATAGGCCATTGGACAATCAGCGGAGAGGAGATGCCGCCCTCGTGGACCCAGGACTTGTGCAGGCGGAAGGGTGTATTGGCCGCACTGGACCATCCGGGCCCGAGGCACAAATAGGACCTCGCCGATCCGGGCGCGGCCGACGGGTCGTTCATGTCGCCCCGAATGATCTGCTCGGCGCTGGCGCCGTTGTCCGATACGAAGAAAACGGCCGTGTTCTCGCCGGCGCCCATCGCTTTGACCTGGTCGAGCACCCGGCCGATCTCGCGGTCCATCCGGTCGATCATCGCCGCATGGATTGCCATTTTCGTGGCTTGGAACTTCTTCTGCTGTTCGGTCAGGTTCTTCCATGCTACGGCCCGATTCACCTCACCCGGTCCTATCGCCTCTTCAAGCTTCCTCTGGGGCAGATTCCAATCCGGAATCACCTCCGCCTCCAGTGGGGGCAGGTCGCAGTTGACCAGACCCATGTCTCGCATCCGCTTCCAGCGCCGCTCGCGGATGACCTCCCATCCCTCCAGATAGCGGTCCTGGTATCGCTTGATGTCCTCCTGCAACGCATGCAGCGGGAAGTGGGGCGAGGTGAAAGCGAGGTAGCAGTAAAACGGCTTATCCTTGTACTCGGTCGCGTGCTCCTTCAGGAAGTCGATGGCGTGGTTCGCGATGGCCGTCGTCACGTAGAAGTCCGTCCCCGGCTCGATGGGAGGGAGCTTGCGGTCGTCCAGTTCGTGGTTCTTGGGCGCGAAGTACCGGTCGTGATCGTTCAGCAGATACGAGTGGTCGAATCCGCCGTCTGCGATGGCCTTGGGCGCCCCCATCAAGTGCCATTTGCCACTGTGGTAGCAGCGGTATCCCAGCGGCTTGAGGTAGTGCGGCACCACACGCGTCCAGGCGGGCAAGGGACCTTGCGGGGGGTCCATGCGGACCTGCTGGGCGTAGTAGCCTGTCAACAGGCACGTCCGCGAAGGCCAGCAGCGGCCCGTCGAATAGCACTGAGTGAACCGGATTCCGTTGGCTGCCAGCCGGTCCAGGTTGGGTGTCGCGATCTCCCCGCCATAACAACCGGCGTCGGAATAACCCATGTCGTCGGCAATGACTATCAGAATATTCGGCCTCTGCGCCGATGAGGAAGCAGGTTCGCGTCCGGGCGCCATGCCTACGCTCGCGTAGGCATGTTCTGACGATCCTGCCAGACCGGTGTTGGTGAGCGCCCATACGGCGCCAGCCGAGGCCCAGCCAATCGTTTGCTTAAGAAACCCGCGCCTGGAGACGTTCGTTGTCATCGTCAGGATTTACTATTCACAGTTTACGGTTTACTATTCGACCTCAATCGTAAATAGTAAATAGGAAATAGTAAATCAAAACTGGTCAAGCACCTGGGGCGGCCCGCCGCGAGGACTCGCCGCATTCGTTGAGGATTCCGGAATTTGACGCGATCAATCAATGAGATTGAGCGTAAGGTAATAGCCGCTTTGCAGGACGGCCTGCCGAGGAGCCGCACGCCCTACGGGGACTTGGCTCGCAGGATCGGTATTTCCACGGAGGAACTGCTCGCTGTCCTCGATCGCTGGAAGCGGGACGGCACGATCCGCCGGATCGGGGCGGTGGTCAACCACTTCCAGATTGGATTGGGCGAGGGAGCGATGGTCGTGTGGAAAGTCGAGCCGGACCGCGTTGCCGAGGTGGGAGCCATCTTGGCCGGCTTTGAGGAGGTCAGTCACGCCTACGAGCGCCAAACGGCCCCGGGATGGGAATACAATCTCTACACGATGGTGCATGGGGCGACGCCGGAGGCGGTTCGGGGCACGGTGCAGCGAATGAGCGAGGCGGCCGGCGTGTCGGAGTACCTGATCCTCTCGACTCTGAAGGAATTGAAGAAAGTCGCCCCGAGGTACGTCCAGGAATGAAGCCTGCCACGCGAGCTTTGCGCATGTTATTCTGGGAGACGACGGTCCGGTGCAATCTGGCCTGCGCCCATTGCCGGCGACTGGAGTCGAACGAGGCTGGGATCGCGGACCTTTCCTCTTCTCAAGCCGAAAGCCTCATCGAGCAGCTTGCTGAATTGGGCCGGCGTCAGCCGCAGATGCCTGTGCTGGTCTTCTCCGGGGGAGAACCCTTCTGCCGCGCGGATTTGTTTCACCTGGTTGCTGCGGCTCGGCAACGTGGTGTCATCCTGGCTCTGGCTACGAATGGAACACTGATCGATGGTCCCAAGGCTCAACTAATCCGCAACAGCGGGATTGCACGGGTCTCCGTGAGTCTCGACGGCGCCACGGCCGAAGTCCATGACAGGATGCGACAGATTCCCGGGGCCTTTGAGCAGGCGGTTGAGGGGATTTGGCACCTGCGCGAGCAGGGAGTGCCGTTTCAGATCAACGTCACTCTGACGAAGCAGAACGCCGGACAGTTGCAGGAGGTTTATGAGTTGGCACGGTCCCTGGGGGCCGCCGCCCTCCACATCTTCATGCTTGTGCCGGTAGGCTGCGGGCGAGTGCTGGCCGAGACAGATATGCTTTCGCCACAAGAATACGAGCACATTATGCGGGACATCTTCGCGTTGGAAAGCCGGGGGCAGATGCAGATCAAGGTGACCTGCGGCCCGCACTATGAGCGAGTCAAAAGGCAATTAGCGATGGCGCAGGGTGGCAGCGTCAAGGCCGAAGGCCTTGGCGATGGCTCCACGCCATTGGAGAAAGACCATCGCCAAGCTTCGCTTGACGCTGCCACCCCTCCTCATCCGCAATCGAAAGGTTGCTTGGCGGGTCTCGGCGTGCTGTTCGTCAGCCATCGCGGGGACGTGTATCCCTGCGGTTATCTGCCGGTGAATTGCGGCAACATCCTGGAAAGGGAACTTGTCGAGATCTGGGATGAAAACGAGGACTTGGCCCGCATGCGGGATGTGGCGGCCCTGGAGGGCAAGTGCGGTATCTGTGGCTATAATCAGGTCTGCGGGGGCTGTCGCGGCCGGGCGTTTGCGGCCACCGGCAATTATATGGCCCAGGAGCCATTCTGTGCCTACGTTCCTCCTGCCGCCCCAGGCCGACCGGAGGAGGCGCGCGGGTGATCAACGTCAGCAAGCTCTATTGCGGTCAGATCACGCCGGGCGACTGGCTCCGTTATGGCAGCAAGGACTCCGGCCATCGCCAGGGGGAGTCGGTCCCGGAGAAGGCTTCGGAGCGCAGGCCCATCGTCGTATGGAATATCACCCGCAAGTGCAACCTTCAGTGTGTTCACTGCTACAACGACAGCGGACCGGGCAAGACGTCCCATGAGATATCCACGGTTGAGGCCAAAGGCGTTATTGACGATTTGGCTCGTTTTGGCGTGCCGTCGATCCTGTTCTCAGGTGGCGAGCCCCTCCTGCGGCATGATCTCTTCGAACTGATGGAACACGCCATCGGAAAGGGTGTGCATGCGGTCATCTCGACCAACGGCACGCTGATTGATGAAAAGAGAGCCGAACAGATCCAGCACCTCGGCGTCTCCTACGTGGGAGTCAGCCTCGACGGCATCGGCCCTGTCAATGACAGGTTCCGAGGTGTTTCGGGTGCCTTCGAGCAGGCGGTCCGAGGCATTCGCAACTGTCAGCAGGCCGGGGTGCGGGTGGGCCTTCGCCTGACCCTGACCAAGAGGAACGTCCAGGAGTTGGAGGGGTTGTTTGCGTTCTTCGAGGCGGAGGGTATTGAGCGGGCGTGTTTCTATCATCTCGTGCCCAGCGGGCGGGGAGCAGCGCTTGCCGGTGAGGACCTGACGCACGCCGAGACGCGCGCTGCACTCGACTGTATCCTGGAAAAGACCAGGCAATTCAAGCAAGCCGGCCGCCAAACGGATATCCTGACGGTCGATAACCACGTTGATGGAGTCTACCTCTATCTGAGGCTGCTGGCGGAAAGATCGTCGCGGGCACCGGAAGTCTGGAAGCTTCTGACCTGGAACGGCGGCGGCCTTTACAGTAGCGGCGTAGGCATCGGCTGCATCGACTACAACGGCGACGTCCACCCGGACCAGTTCTGGTGGCACTACGACCTGGGGAGCATCCACCAGAGACCTTTCAGCGAGATCTGGACCGACCCGAATGAGCCGTTGCTGAGAGGGCTGAGAGATCGGCGCTCGCACCTCAAAGGTCGCTGCAAGCTGTGTCGGTTCCTTGATGCTTGTGGCGGGAGTCTGCGAGTCCGGGCCGATGTGTCCGTTGGCGATCCCTGGGCACCAGACCCGGCGTGCTATCTGACCGATGAGGAAATCACCCAATTGCCGATTTCGGATTGCGGATTGCGAATTGAACCGACAGCCCCTCGTCCTCAATCCGTAATCTACAATCCGAAATCCGAAATCAGTGTGCTCGACCGCAGAATCCTGGATGCTCTGCAATATGACTTTCCGTTGAGCGAGAGACCTTTTGATGTCATCGCGGAACGGCTGGGACTTGCTACCGACGTGCTCTGGCAGCGCGTCGAAGGTATGCTTGACCAGGGCGTGATTCGCCGGCTCGGAGCCAGTTTTGACTCTCAGAAGCTGGGTTTTTCCAGCACGCTGGCGGCGGTCCGCGTGGCGCCGGACCTGGTGGACCGCGCGGCCGAGATCGTCGGGCGGTATCCGGAGGTGACGCACAGCTATCTCCGTGACCACGAATTCAACATCTGGTTCACGCTCATTGCGGCCGACCGCAAGAGAATCGAGACGATCCTGCGCGAGGTCCGCGCGGAGCTATCCCTGAAGCCGTCCGATGTTCTGAACCTTCCGATGAAGCGGATGTTCAAGCTCGACGCTCGCTTCAACACCCGTCGGTAGAAGTGCGAAGTCCAGCTTCTCTATTGGATGACCCCACCTGCCACAACATTGTCGCTCTCATCATACAAAACCAGTCGTTGGCCGGGGCACGGGGCGAATTGGGCCTGGTCGAACTCGACGGTCATGCTGTCAGGCGTAAGATCAATGAGTCTGCAGGGTCGCGGATCGCCGTAGGAGCGGATCTTCCCGAGTAGTCTCGCCGTGGTGGTGAGTCTCTCCGGCAAGAGCATATTGCAGTAGGCTGCTCGCACCACGCGGGCGCTGACCTCTTCTCGGGTGCCCAATGCGACGGTATTGGCGACGGCGTCGATCCGGCCCACGTACAGCGGCTTGCCACCCGCGAAGCCGAGCCCCCGCCTTTGGCCGAGCGTGTAGTTGGCGATCCCCTTATGGACGCCGATCCTGCGGCCCTGCATGTCGGTCATCGCGCCGGGATCACTCGCCGCGTCGTTCTCCAACGCCAGCCGGTAGTCCTGCTCACCGGCGAAGCACAACTCCATGCTCTCGGCCTTCTGGGCAACCGACAGCCGCAGTTCGCAAGCGATCGTACGCACCTGGTGCTTGGTCAGGTCGCCCAGCGGCAGGATCAGACTTGGCAGTCTGTCTCGTGGAATCCCATAGAGGAAGTAGCTCTGGTCCTTGTCCCGATCTCTGGCCCGGTGCAGATACACACGGGAGCCGTCGTGGATCACCTTGGCGTAGTGTCCGGTGGCCAGTTGCGTGATGCCGAATTCCTCCTGGAGCTGGTCCCATACCAGAGAGAATTTCAGGAACGTGTTGCAGTCCACACAAGGGTTCGGCGTCCGGCCGTGTGAATAGGCGTCGCGGAACGGTCGGATAATGACGTCGTTGAACGCCTCCGTCACATCGACAAAGTAGTGGGGCACCCCCAACTCGTTGCACACAAAGGCGGCATCGGCCCCGCAGCAGCCGCGACGGCCTGGGTCGCAGGCGACGGGAATCTTCATCGTGATGCCGAGGACCTCCCAGCCCGTGGACTTGAGCAGATGGGCAGTAACGCTGCTGTCTACGCCGCCACTCATCAGAACGGCGACCTGCTTGCCGGGGGCCTTCGCAGGTTCCCAAGGCGAGAAAGTGGGGGGCAGCAGCTTGATGTTGTATCGATTCTCTGCGAGCATCAATCGGTCTTCTTCACAACTTCCTGCGGACCTTGAGGCAGAAATAGTCCTGGCACCTGGTCGTTTCGAGAATCTCCTGACCCTGCCTGCCGAGACTGACGGGGAGGTTCTGAATCGGCTCGCCGTCGTCGATCGCGATCTCCAGTATATCTCCGACGGCGACTTTCTCAATCGCCAGTTTCGCTTTCACCAGGTTCAGCGGGCATGGCACGCCGCGCAGATCTACTTTCGTGGTCAGCACTTACAGCCCTTTCGATTGCAGGCCACCTTTCCCTCGTCGATCAAGGCCGTGATTGTGGCAGTCGGGCCGCAGAGAGGGCAGTCAGTGCGGCGCTTCACCGGCACCTTGCGAAAATCCATCGTCAGGGCGTTGTAGGTCAGCAGGGAGTCGGTTAACAACTCGCCGATGTCCAACAGGTACTTGATCGCCTCGGTGGCCTGCAGGGAGCCGATGACGCCAGGCAGGACGCCGAGTACGCCGGCTTGCCCGCAAGGAGCCACGGCATGGGCAGGGGGCGGGCCGGGGAACCGGCAGCGGTAACATGCGGTCCGGCCAGGAATTATGGTCATCAACTGGCCCTCAAACTGCAGGATCCCCCCGTGAGAGAATGGGATCCGCTCGAAGTAACAGGCATCGTTGATCAGGAACTTGGCCGGGAAGTTGTCTGTGCCGTCGATGACGAAGTCGTACTCTTTGATGATATCGCGGATGCTGTCCGCCCGGGCCCAGACATCATAGGTTCGGACGGTCACATCTGGATTGATGGCTTTGATCCTCTTGTCGGCCGACACGATTTTCCTCCTGCCGACATCGGCCATATGGTGGATGATCTGCCTCTGGAGGTTCGTGATATCCACCTGATCGCCATCTACCAGCCCGATGGTTCCCACGCCGGCAGCCGCCAGGTACAAAGCGGCCGGTGAGCCAAGGCCCCCGAGGCCGACGATTAGCACCCTGGAGGCGAGCAACTTCTCTTGCCCTGCACCGCCAACTTGCTCCAAGATGATATTTCGACTGTATCTCTGGATTTGGTCTTCCGTCAAAGACATTGCTGAAGTACCCCACAAACAAAAGAAATCCTACGGGAATACTCGCAAGTTTACCATAATAGGAGGTTTCTCACCAGCCAGGACTCCGCAAATCATGTCTTTTCAGACACTTAGAAATGCGCTATCCCAGTCTTTCCAGACCGGTTCAAGGCCCTGATGCTTGAGCATCAAGGCGACGTCCGACGCGCTTCGCTCGTCGCTGACCTCGAACTGCCCAGTGTCCTTATGGTCATGCGAATAGCCGCCCGGGCTGGTTCGGCTGCCGGCGCTCATCTTCGTGATCCCAAGCTGGATGAGTCGATCCCGCAAGCCCGCCGGCTCCCGCGTGGAGAGCACCAGCCCTGCATCCGCAAAGCACAGCCGCAGAGCCAAGATCATCTGGACGAGGTTCTTATCCGTTACCAGGTGAGGAAACGTCTCAGTCGGAACGCCACATGCCGGTCGTAACCTTGGGAATGAGAAGGAGATACGCGATTGCCAGTAGCGTTTGAACAGGCAAAGAGCGTGTTCGCCGAGCGCGAGCGTTTCAATCCGCCATTCGGCCAATCCCAGTAGCGCCCCGAGGCCGACCTCCCGCATGCCGGCCGATGCGAAGTCGTCAGGGCCGCGCAGCCTCAGGTCATAATCCGCCTTCGGACCCCCGAGGTGGTATTGGGCGTAAGCCCGGCGGTCATAGGTCTCCTGGTATAGTGTGATCCCTTCAATGCCGGCATCGAAGAGCTTGCGATAGTCGGCAGCGGTCATCTGATAGATTTCCGCTCCGATGAAGCTGAACTTGCCGCGCAGGGCTTTGGCCAAATCCGTCAGGTAAGGTACTGTAATGAACTTCTTGTCTTCGCTGGTGACCAGGAGAATATCTCTAAACCCTTCGCGGGCCAGCAGTTCTGCTTCGGCGACTGCCTCGTCAAGGCTCAAACGGACCCGCCGGAAGGTGTTGTCCCTGTTGAAGCCGCAGTATTGGCAACGATTCACGCAGTAGCTTGAGAGGTATAGCGGTGCGTAGAGTCTGATCGCTCGGCCGAAACGTTGCAGGGTCAATCGCCGCGACATCTCCGCCATCGGCTCGAGGTAATCCTCCGCGGCCGGCGCGATCAGAGCGAGCAACTTGGACAGGTTGTACGAGCCGGGCCGGGAGGCAATGGCAGCCTCGACTTCCGGGGCGGTCACCTCCTGCAAACGCTGCCCCCATGATTCTCTGTCTGCATCGAGCCGCTGCCTGGCGAGAATTGTTTTTATGGAAGTGCTTGATTCTACGGGACTTGTAGGAGTATTCATGCGGTTCAGTCCCTCAGAAACCCTGTCAGGGGGCTGGACGCCTCGGCTCGCTTCGCCGGGGCGCGCGGCCCGGCCAGATAGGCTCTTCGCCCCGCCTCGACGGCGAGTTTGAAGGCCAGCGCCATCTCACAAGGGTCGGCCGCCGTCGCGATGGCCGTGTTGATGAGCACGGCATCAGCGCCGATTTCCATTGCCTCCGCCGCATGGGAGGGCAGGCCCAGCCCGGCGTCCACCACGACCGGCACGCTGCTCTGCCCGATAATGATCTCGATAGCAGCACGTGTTTTGAGTCCCTGGTTGGAGCCGATGGGGCTGCCGAGCGGCATCACGGTGGCTGTACCAGCCTCTTGAAGTCTCTTGGCCAAGATGGGGTCCGCGTTGATGTAGGGCAGAACGACGAAGCCCTCCTTCACCAGGATCTCGGCGGCCTTGAGCGTCTCCACCGGGTCCGGCAGCAGATAGTACGGGTCCGGCGTCACTTCCAGCTTTACCCAATTGATATTCGTCGCGGCACGGGCCAGCCGGGCCAACCGCACCGCCTCTTCCGCCGTCCTGGCCCCGGACGTGTTCGGTAGAAGCAAGAGCTTGTTGCGATCGATCTCGCGAAGCGTGTCATCCTGCGGATTGCCGATGTCCACCCGGCGCAGGGCCACCGTGACGATCTCGGCCCCGCAAGCCGCCAGCGCCTGGGCCATCACCTGGGGTGATGCGAATTTTCCTGTCCCCATGAGCAGCCGCGAATCGAATTGCCTGCCCGCAATCACCAGCTTGTCCATACGATCAACCTCCCCCCATGAACTTGACTATCTCGATGGTTTGCCCCTCGCGGACCTCCGTTCGGGCGAACTCCTCGGGTCGCACGATCTCGCCATCGACCTCCGCCACGACAGCAGCAGGCCCGATCCCCAGTCTTTCGAGCAGGGCCGAAAGCGTTGCGGGCATCTCCTCGGGCGCGAATTGGCGTACCTGGCCGTTGATCCGAAGCGATTTCATCCCATCCCGTCCAAAACAAAAGGCACCCCCGCGAAAGGAGTGCCGTCGTGGTCTGCCGAGCCTCCCTTCGCAGGTGCTAACCTGATCAGGTTCATAGGGTCATCACTAACGCCGTGATTTCTCAGCCGATCGGGCGAAGTCCACCCGTCGGCTCCCCTGGCTTCTTATCTACTACCGCGATATGATAAGCCGGTTCGCGGCCGGAGACAACAATATTGTGGGATTGTGGCGAATCAAGATGACCAGCCGCTTTGTGGTCCAGGAGCATACGACAGCCGATGGGGTCCACTGGGATCTGATGCTGGAAAAGGGTGATGGCTTGAGCACGTTCCGTCTGGAGCAGCCGCCTGAGACAGCGTTGGATCATCTTGTTCGCGCGGTCAAGATCTTCGACCATCCGCTCAGGTTCCTCACCTACGAGGGTCCTGTCCAGAAAGGCACGGGCCGTGTGCGAATCGTAGATCGTGGGACCTGTAATGTGTCGGAGGGAGGGGAGGAGGCCATGGCCCTGGAGTTGCAGGGCGAAATACTTCAAGGCACCTTCTTGTTGACTCGACTGGACGGGGCATTCTGGCAACTGGCCCCGGGATCGTGACATGCAGCAACGGTTCTGATATCATGTTGGACAATTCGATCTGGAGACCCGAGATGAAACTGAACCGTCGTTCGTTCGTGAAAACCGCCCTTGGTCTAAGCGGCTGTGCCGCTACGTCTGGCGGCGCCGGCGCGAAAACGGCCAGGCCGAGCGTTGGACAATTGGACCAGGCTGCTTCCTCGCTCATCCTCAAGCTGGAATCGATCACATCCCCCGTTCGCATCGCGTCGATCGAGTTGCTCCGGGACCAGAGGAATCACTATGTCCGCACTCGGTCTACGGATGGGGCGGAGGGGATCGCTTTGACGAACGGTCGAGCGGGCTACCTGTATCCGATGCTCCAGCAGCTTGTGATTCCGTACTTCGTCGGCAAGGACGCCCGGCAGCTCGAATCGCTCCTCGACGGGGTCTATGTGTACAACAGCAACTACAAGCTCTCCGGCGTGGCGTTCTGGTGCTGCGCAGCCTGGGTCGAGTTCAGTATCCTCGACCTTCTGGGCAAGATCGCCCGCAAACCGGTGGGGGATCTGCTGGGCGGCGTGATCCGCCGGGAGGGTGCGATCTATGTCGCCAGCGGCAATCGCGACACGACGCCCGAGCAGGAAATAGCCATCTTGGCCAAGGGCATCGAGCGCACCGGGGCCAAGGCCGTCAAGTTCAAAGTGGGCGGGCGGATGAGCAACAACGCGGACTCCATGCCCGGACGGACCGAGGGGATGATCCGCCTCGTCCGCAAGACGCTCGGCGACAAGGTCACGATCTATGCCGACGCCAATGGCTCGTACGACGCTCCCAAAGCCATCGAGATCGGCAAGCTGCTCCAGGACAACGGCATCAACATGTTCGAGGAACCCTGCCCGTTCGATTACCTGGAAGAGACCAAGCAGGTGGCCGATGCCTTGGACATCCCGGTCGCGGGCGGCGAGCAGGAGACGAGCCTGCGTCGGTTCCGCTGGATGATTCACAACGACGCGGTCCAGGTGGTCCAGCCGGACCTGCACTACTACGGCGGCTTCCTCCGGGCCACGCGGGTCGCCCGCATGGCGGCCAAGGCGGGGATGTCCATCGTCCCGCACATGTCGGGCGAGGGCGTCGGCTGCGTCGATGTGCTTCAGTTCACCTCCTTCACACCCAACGTGGGCCCGTTCCAGGAGTACAAGGGCAGCCTGGAGCAGATCGGCTCGTGGTACGACCCGCCTCTGCGTCTCAAGGATGGCACGATCAACGTCCCGACAGGTCCCGGCTTGGGCATTGTCGCTGACGTGCTCCGCAATACCAAGCCGATGCGATGAGCTAATGGTATGTGATGGATCGGACGACAACAGAAGCCGTGAAGAAGATCCGTCGCATCCAACGCAAGAACACTTCAAACGACCCTGCCAATTCCGATCCCGTCAAACGGCATCGCAGTCATGTGTTGGCTGCGAGCTTGGTGTGGAGTTCTCTGCTGCTGCCGGCTCACGCCAGCGATGACGCGATTCCTGCCGATTTCTCGCGGATTGGACGCGTTTCCTGCGTCCAATAGGAGTCTTCGGCCTCCCACGACCACAAATCCACTCTTTTTTGGCCAATGGCGTGCAACCGGGGGGTAGTGACGGACCACTGCAATAATGAGGTGGGGTTTTACGTCCTCACTTACAGCGGGCCGGTAGGATTCTGAGAACGGACGGGCTAATGTGGAGAGGTACTCGTGGAAATCACGCAGGAGCATGCCAACCGGTTGGAAGAACTCATGGCGGGGCTGGAATGCCCAAAAGAGTTCATCTGCCATAAGTCCGGCTTCACCCACCTGTGCCAAGTGAGGAGGTCTGGAAAGGCAGGGTTCCTAGAATGCCTGGAGCTAGATGCCCGAAGTTGCCAGTTTTCCCTGCCTTTCGGCGATCCGCCGGTCTGCCTTTGCCCGGTTCGCTGTTACATTTCCGCCGAATTTGGAAAGTAGGCGTCTGTCCGCAACTCCAATCCGCTCGGAAAAACACTACTTGATGCCCCGTGCGTTCGCTACAATATGGGCCGACAGGTATTCGATGTAGTCTAGGCCCATGGTTCAACGGAGGTTGTTTATGGATGTGACGGTTACCCTGACGGTCAATGGCGTGGAGCGGACCGTCACCACCGATCCGCAGCGTCCGCTGCTGGATGTTCTGCGTGAGGATTTGCATCTGACCGGCACGAAGTATGGCTGCGGCGAGGGCCGGTGCGGGGCGTGCACCGTCCTGATGGACGGCAAGCGGGTCCTGTCGTGTGTCACGCCGGTGTCCCTGGCCGACAAGAAGAGCATCACGACCATCGAAGGCTTGGCCAAGGGCGATGCCCTGCACCCGGTCCAGGAGGCGTTTCTCGAAGAGGGGGCCATGCAGTGCGGCTACTGCACGCCCGGCATGATCCTGTCGGCGGTTGCCTTGCTGCAAACGAAGCCGAATCCGACGGATGAGGAAATCATCGCGGGCATGAACGGGAACATCTGCCGGTGCAACGGGTATGTGAAGATTATGAATGCCGTCCGTCGGGCCGCAGGCAAGATGCGGAGGTAAGAGACATGACTGATAATATCACAGGCAACAGACCTGAATCGAAATCCGTGAAGCCGTTTGTGACGCCCAGTCACGAATTCACCGCCAGCCGGCGAACCTTCGTCCAGGCCCTGGGTGCGGGCCTCGTTATCACTGTGACCGATGCCCTTTCCTGGGGTCAGCGGCGGGGTGGACGCGGCGGTGGTGGGGGCCAGGGTGGCGCGATGCCCGTCGTGGCGCGACTGCACCTGAACGACGACGGCACGATCGCCGTGATGAGCGGCAAGGTCGAAGAAGGCCAGGGGGCACGGACCGAACTGTCCCAAGCAGCGGCGGAGGAACTACGGGTCCCCTTCGACAGAATTCGTATCGTCATGGCAGACACGGATTTCGTGCCTGATGACGGTATTACGGCCGGCAGCCGGACCACGCCTGGGAATATCCCTCCGATGCGTCAGGCGGCGGCCACCGCCCGCGAGTTGCTGACGCGGTTTGCCGCCCAGCAGTGGCAGGTGGACGCTGGTACGCTGGAAGTGCGGGACGGGACAATCACGAACAAAAAGACCAATCAGAAGCTCACTTATGCGGACCTTGCCAAGTCGAAGGAGATCGCGGAGGCATTCAAGCAGCCGATCGAGTCCAATGCTGCTCTGACGGCGGTGAGCGACTGGAAGGTGATGGGGACTTCGGCTGTGCGGGCGAATAGCCGCGATCTGGTGACCGGGGCGCACCGCTTTCCGTCGGACATCACGCGGCCGAATATGCTCTATGGCCGGGTCCTGCGCCCGCCGTCGTACGGGGCCAAGCTCGAATCCATCGACTTGTCCGAAGCCAAGGCCATGAAGGACGTAGTGGTCGTGCGGGAAGGCGAGTTCGTAGGATTTGCGGCACCGACGCTGTTTCAAGCCACGGCGGCCCTGGAAGCGGCCGCCAAGACGGTATCTTGGAAGCCTGCTCCGGCACCCACGTCAAGCAAGACCGTTCATGCGTACCTCAAGGAACACGCCCGGATGGGGTCATCCAGCGAGAAGGGCTTCGCCGAGGCGGCCAAGACTCTCAGTGCCACGTACACGCTGGCCTACATTCAGCACACACCGATGGAGCCACGAGCGGCTGTCGCGGAATGGGACGACGGCAAACTGACCGTCTGGGCAGGCTGCGACGGTCCCTATCGTGTAAAAGGGGACCTGGTCCGGCTCTTCAGCATTCCCGCCGAGCGGGTGCATGCCATCATCCCGGACATGGGCGGCGGATTCGGCGGCAAGCACAATCCGGATGCGGCCCTGGAGGCGGCGCGACTGGCCAAGGCAGCCGGCAAGCCGGTCTGGGTGCGCTGGACCCGGGCCGAGGAATTCACCTGGGCCTACTTCCGTCCGGCGGCCGTCATCGAATGCAGGGGCGGGCTCAATGCCAAAGGCTCGCTCGTCGCCTGGGACTTCGTCAATATCAATGCCGGTGGTGCGGCGGTGGACACGCCTTACAGCATACCGAACAAGCGAGCCCAGTCTGTGGGGTCCGACTCTCCTTTGGCTCAGGGCGCCTACCGGTGTCTGGCGGCGACGGGCAACAACTTCGCCCGCGAATCGTTTATGGACGAACTCGCGGCGGCAGCCGGTGTCGATCCGCTGGAGTTTCGACTTGCCCATCTGGAGAACCAGCGCATCCGGACGGTCCTGGAGACGGCCGCGAAGCACTTCAACTGGTTCGAGCGGCGAAAGAAGGTCACGCCGGAACTGGGTGTTGGATTGGCCTGCGGTACGGAGAAGAACTCCGTTGTCGCGGCGTGTGTCGAGGTTGGCATCGACCGTAAGAAAGGCGAGATCAAAGTGCGCGAGGTCTGCGAGGCCTTCGAGTGTGGGCCGATTCAGAACCCGGCTAATCTCACCTCCCAGGTGCAGGGCTGTATCGTCATGGGTTTGGGCGGCGCGCTGACCGAGGAGATCCAGTTCGAAAATGGCAAGATCCTGAACGCCAGCTTCCGCGACTACCGCGTGCCTCGTTTCCGGGATGTCCCCAAGATCGATGTGCATCTGGTCCCCAAGAACGATATCCCCTCGGCCGGCGGCGGCGAAACGCCGATCATCGCGCTGGCCCCGGCCATCGGAAACGCGATCTTCGCGGCCACCGGCGTGCGCCTTCGCGCCATGCCGATGCGCGGCGACGCGCTCAAGCAGGTGTGATTCATCATGCGGCTTTCTGGGGAGTGTAGGCCATGGGTGGTCAGCCGCCGGGTTTTTCTGCGCTCGGCGGCCGCGGTGGCATTCACGTCCTTATCCTGCACACCGGGTAATCTGTCGTGCTACAGCCGACGCCCTGTGCGTTTTGGCATTGTCACGGATTGCCACTATGCCGATGCTGATCCTGCAGGCACGCGCTTCTATCGGGAGTCCTCGGACAAACTCGCCGAGTGCGTGGGCCGAATGAACGCCGAGAAGGTGGATTTCCTGATCGAACTGGGGGACTTCAAGGACGAGGACAGACCGCCGGTAGAACAGAGGACTCTCTCGCATCTGGAGAGCGTCGAGACTGTTTTTCGACGGTTTCACGGACACCGATACCACGTTCTCGGCAATCACGACATGGACAGCATCTCGAAGCAGCAGTTCCTGTCGCGGGTGGAAAGCACTGGCATGGATGCGGGCCGGAACTACTATTCATTCGCCGCGGGGGCTCTGCACTGCATCGTGCTCGATGCGAACTACCGCTCTGACGGCGGTGACTACGACCACGGCAATTTCGACTGGACAGATGCCAACGTTCCGGCAAGTGAACTCGACTGGCTCCGCCAAGACCTCGCAGCCTCGCACGGTCCTGTCATTGTGTTCATCCACCAGTTGCTCGACTGGAAAGGCTCGGTCTACGTGAAGAACGCCCCTGACGTCCGGCAGATTCTCGAAGCCTCCGGCCGAGTGCTTGCCGTGTTCCAGGGCCACCACCATCCGGGTGCCTACAGCCAGATCAACGGCATTCACTACTACACGCTCAAGGGCATGATCGAGGGCCACGGCGCGGACAACAGCGCCTATGCCATCGTTGACGTGCATCCGGATCAGAGCCTGACTGTTACCGGCTATCGTAAGGCACCGAGTATGGAACTCTCGCGTGTTTCGCCAATGCGAGAAGAGCCATCGCCAAGCTGCGCTTGACGCTGCCACCCGGTGCGCCGTCTCTCACGATCGCGAAACGATGGGTGGCAGCGTCAAGGCCGAAGGCCTTGGCGATGGTTCAGAGTGCCGGGAACGCGTCGTGATCTATCGAAATCGGGCCGTGTCCCGTGCCATCCCAATCGGGCGAACTGGAATAGTGCCACTGGTCAGGCGCCTCGACCAGACCCTTTCGCACGGGATTGTTGTGGATGTAGTGGACCGCTTCGATCAGAACTTGAACGCTGGTGATATTCCTGTCGTACCCGCCACCTTTTTGCCAGAACTCGTAGCGTCGGGTTTGTTGGCCCGTGGCGAGAAATCGCAGACCTTCTGGATTGCCTGTCTTCAAGTACTGTATTGTCCTGCGTGCCACGGGCTGTTTGATGGTCTGAAGGATGGCCGAGATGGAATATTGCTCTCTTCTCGGGCAGATGATCAGATGAACGTGGTTTGGCATGAAGACGTATGCCCAGAGATCGAATTCGTGTTTGGAGCGAGCAGCACTGATCGAATCGACGAGCCAACGGCGGGTTTGCTCCTTGGCCAGAAATGGGTGACCTTGATAGCAACTGAAGGTCAACTCATGCGCATGACCCGCCCAATTCCATCGCTCGCATCGCTTCGTATACCTCTCCCCGTTGAGCATGGCATCGCCCAATCTGATGAACTTGCTGATTTGCCACAGTGCAACCCAGCTTGGCGGGTGGCGGCATCAAGGCCGAAGGCCTTGGCGATGGCTTGGCCCGTGACACGCTAATCACTGTCAATCCGAGGGTAAGCCATCGCCAAGCTGCGCTTGACGCTGCCACCCGGATTTCTTACCCGATGGTCTACCTCAGTGCCGTCATGCTACAACAGCGATAGCCTTTCGGACGCGCTCGGGGGTCATGGGCAACTGGAGCAGCCGGGCGCCGGTGGCGTCGTGGATGGCGTTGGCGACTACGGCGCCGACGACGATGATGGCCGGTTCGCCGCCGCCGTGCGCGGGCTCGTTCTGCAGGTCGAGCAGAACCGTCTCGATCTTCGGCAGCGACGAGAAGCGGGGCAACTCGTAGGTGTCGAAGTTGCGGTCGAGGATCATGCCGTTCTTGAAATGGATGTCCTCGGTTAGCGTGTAGCCCAGGCCCATCGTGATGCAGCCCTCGACTTGGATCGTGGCCCCTTCGGGGTTGATCACCAGGCCCATGTCCTGGGCGCAGAGGACGCGCTTGACTTGGACACGCCCGGTTCGCTTATCGACCTGGACCTCGGCGATCTCCGCCACAAAGGTGTCGGAGTCTATCCCGACGGCTACACCCAAGCCCCGCCCGCTCGGCGCGGGGGCCGGTTTCCAGCCGAATTTGTCGGCGGCTGCCTTGAGGACGCGGATCGCGCGCTCATCCTTCAGGTTCTTCAGACGGAATTCGACCGGATCCATCTTGGCCTTGGCGGCCATGATGTCGATCTGGGACTCCCGGGCGAAGCAATTGGTATTGTTGCCGGGCGCACGCCAGGCGCCGGTGGCAAAGGGATGCACGGGCGAACCGCCGAAGCCGCCGCCCGAGCTCATCGTTCGATGATGCGGGATGTCGTAGAAGTGGGCAGCGCCGCGGTCGCCGGCGAAGCAGACGTTGTAGTCCCAGAGCACCGCCTTGCCTTCCTTGGTCATGCCCGATTTGATCTTGACGACCGCCGCCGGCCGGAAAGTGTCATAGAAGAACTCCTCTTCCCGGCTCCAGCACACCTGGATCGGTTTGCCGGTCGCCTTGGACAGTTTGGCGGCCTCGATCGATTGCTGGCCGGCGCTCTTACCGCCGAACCCACCGCCGACAAAGGGCGTGATGACCCGCACGCTATCCGCGGGAAAACCAAGGGCGTTGGCGATCTGGTCTTTCGTCGGGAAGGGGGTCTGGGTGGAAATCCAGACCGTGGCCTTGTTGCCTTCGACCTGGGCCAGGGCCGTGTGCGTCTCCAGGGAGGAATGGGCTTTGTAGCCATCAAGGTACGTCTGCTCCACGACGATCTCCGCCAGCTTCTGGCCTTCTTCAAGATTGCCGCCCTGCGCGGAGACATTCCCCTTGCCGGCGTTTTTGAGCAGATGGTCAAAAATGTTCTGATCGTCAACCTTGGACGGCGAAGGGTCGAACTCGGCCTGAATCTTCGATAACGCCTCAGCCGCCTGGTCCGGGTTCTTGTGTAAGACCGCAACGAGGTCGCCCTCATGGACGACGGTGACGCCCTCCAGTTTCTCAGCGGCGGAGGTGTCCACCTTCTTGAGCTTGGCGCCATGGGCCGGCGGGCGGAGCAGCTTGGCATACAGCATGCCCGGCAGCCGAATATCGCCGGCGTACTGGGCTTTGCCGGTCACCTTCTCCACCGAGTCCCGGCGTTTGAAGGATTTGTTCATCACCTTGAACTCGGACGGCTTCTTGAGCGAGGGCTTTTCCTTGGCTCGTCTGGCAATCGTCTTTCCCTTGGCCAGGTCGCCGTAGGTGACGCGTTTGTCTTTTTGCTGTTTGTCATAGATGACGCCGTTTTCGGCGACCAGCCTGTCCTGGGGCACTTTGAGCTGCTCGGAGGCCAACTCCAGCAGGACACGCCGGGCCTCGGCTCCGGCGGCACGCAACGGCGGGCCGAAGAAGCGGGTGCTCATCGAGCCGAATGTCCCCATATCCCAGGGGCAGACCGAAGTGTCGCCCATCATCATATCGACCGACTCCAAGCTGACATCGACCTCATCGGCCAGCATCTGGGCCAGTGACGTGATGACGCCCTGACCCTGCTCGATCTTGCCGGTGAAGCAGGTGACGCGGCCGGTCTCCGCGATCCTGAGAAAGGCATTGAAATCGTCGGGGAGGTTGCCACGTCCGCCGCCGCGACGCTGGGCCTCCAGGACCGAGCTATCGCCGACGCAGAAGAAGATGATAATCCCGCCGCCGAGGGTCTTGAGAAGGTCGCGGCGTGAGAGGTTGGGATCGAACTTGATATCGGTGAAGTCGAGGTTCAGAAACTCGTTCTCGTTCATTAGGACTTCCCTCCTTTCATAGCCGTGGCGGCGGATTGGATGGCGTCGATGATGCGGGTGTGCGCCCCGCACCGGCACAGGTTGTGGTCCATGCCCTGGATGATCTCTTCCCGCGTGGGCTGCGGATTCTCTCGCAGCAGGCTATACGCGGTCAGGATCATGCCGGGTGTGCAGAACCCGCATTGCAGGGCATCGTGCTCGACGAATGCCTTCTGGAGTGGGTGCAGCTCGCCGTTCTTGGCGAGTCCCTCGATGGTGCGGACCTCCCGGCCACCGGCGTTTCGCACCGGATAGACGCAGGAACGCACGGCCTTGTTGTCCACCAGGACCGTACAAGCTCCACAGTGGGCTTGGCCGCAGCCGAATTTCGTGCCCGTCAGACCGAAGTCGGTGCGCAGGACCCACAGCAGCGGACGCTGCCCGTCGGTGGTCACGCTGACCGGCTTATCATTGAGTGTGAACGAGATCGTCTCTGCCATACCGTACCCCCGTACCCTTTATCCCAATAAACTCCTGTGCATAATCCCGTAGAGAAATCCAACTTTCGTGGGTACTATGGTACCTTTGCCCAGCGTAGTCGTACAGAGAAAAGTGGCACGGGCATCCTGCCCGTGAGTGAGACGGCACGAGGCAGGGCCGGAGCTTGGCCCCGCGAAGGTGGGGGATGGCCCCGCGGCCGGGGTTCCCAAACGCGAGATGATGCGTTTGTAGAACCCCACTCATGGGCAAGATGCCCATGCCACGATGAATCGACTTTACGAGCACGCTCTGGCACATAGTGGTTTGAGCCATGGACAACATCGACCTATTTCGCAAAGCGGCCTCGGCCCTTGAGGAGGGACGTGGCGTAGCCTTGGTGACGGTGATCGCGACGACCGGCTCAACGCCTGGGAAGGTGGGCTATAAGATGCTGGTCTTCGGCGCGAGCGAGGGAATCGCCGGCACGGTGGGAGGCGGGCTGCTCGAAGCGAAGATGATCGAGGAAGCCCGCAGGCTGCTTCATACGCCCACGGTCCGGCTGTTTCGCTTTCGGGTGGGCGAGACGCCGGACGATGAGAAGGGCATCTGCGGGGGCTCGGTCGAATTCCTGATTGAAACCTTCGACAGGACGGTGCTGCCGCTGTTTCAGGAGATTTCCAGCCGGACGGCTCGGGGCGGGGGCGACGTGCTCGTTTCGATCCTCGTGCCGGGCGGTCCGCCGCGAAAAATGCGGGTTCAGGAGGTGGAGCACACTCCGACCCGGTTCCCGCCGGAGATCGAGGAGGCCATGCGCGGCGTGGCCGCCTCGGGGCAGGCCGGGGTTAAGGTGTCGGCCGGGGGGATGGATGTCTTCATCGAGAGCCTGACGGTGCAGCCGACGGTCGTTCTCTTTGGGGCCGGGCACGTGTCATCTCACATCGCCCGGTACGCACGATCCGTTCACTTTGGCGTAGTAGTCTGCGACGACCGGCCCGAATATGCCAATCGGGAGCGGTTCCCCAACGCCGATGAGATCATCATCACGGATTTCGCGCGGGTGTTCAACAAAGTGCAGATCGACGATCATTCCTACCTCGTGATCGTCACTCGGGGACACCAGCACGATGGGGTTGTCCTTGAACAGGCCGTTCGAACCGATGCCCGGTACATCGGAATGATCGGCAGCAAGCGAAAGACGCTGACTCTCCTGCAAAAGCTCCGCGACAAGGGCATCCCGCAGGAACGGCTCGACAAGGTCTACTCTCCGATTGGCCTCTCGATAGGGGCAGTCACGGCGGAAGAGATCGCTCTGAGCATCGTGTGTGAGCTTGTCAAAATCAGACGCCTGGGCGATGAGGCGGGGATTGGCCACATGAGTCTGTCCCGGCGGGAGGTTGGCCTATGATCAACGCCATCATCCTGGCCGCTGGGGAATCCAGGCGGATGGGCATGTCCAAGCCGCTGCTGCGATTTCCCCGTAGCATGGGCGTCCCGCCCATGGATTCCGAATCACGGGCAAGATGCCCGTGCCACGTGAGCGGCGATACGACGTTCCTGGAGCAGATCGTCTCGGTTCTTCGAGACAGCAGCATAGATCGGGTTTCTGTGGTCCTCGGGGCACGGGCTCAGATGATTCGCGAAGCAATGGACTTGTCTGGCGTAGACGTGGTCGTGAACGACGACTATCGAGAAGGGCAACTGTCGTCGCTGGCCGCCGGGCTGAAGAGCCTGCCGAACGGAACGGAAGCGATTCTCCTGTGCCTGGTTGATAACCCGCTGATCACCCGAGAGGTCGTCAATGGGGTTATCGGCGCGTTTAGAGAAGCGTGCAAGCCGATTGTGGTTCCGGTTTTCGAAGGACGGCGCGGGCACCCGACGTTGTTCGCACGGGCGATGTTCGATTCGCTTTTGAAGGCCCCGGCGGACAAGGGGGCCCGGCACGTAGTACACTCGAACGAGGACCAGGTTTTTGAGGTGCCGGTTTCTGAGCCGGGCATCGTGACGAGGATCAATACCCCGGAGGACTACCTCTCGCATTTTGGGATAGCCCCACGGATAATAGAATGATGATCGAGTTGAAAGACGCCTTGCAGATCGTTCTGGACTCGGCCAAGCTGCTGGGGACCGAGCGAGTGGAATTGAGCGACGCCCTGGACCGCATCCTGGCGGAGGACGTCGCGTCGGATATCGACATGCCGCCGTTTGACAAGGCGACGGTTGACGGCTATGCGTGCCGCCGCGCGGACCTCGGCGACATGCTTACCGTGGTCGAGACGATCCCGGCGGGCGTTGTGCCGGCCAAGGCGATCGGGCCGAGTCAGTGCGCTAAGATCATGACGGGCGCCGCCGTGCCCGAGGGGGCCAACTGTGTTATCATGATCGAGCAGACGGAGCAGGTGGCAGCGAATCGTGGCGAGGGCGTCCCGCCCTTGCGTCGCGAGACCATCTGGGCCTCGTCTCACCCGGGGGCAATGCACCCCGGCCCCGAGGTGCAAGGGCAAGGGGACCCCAAACGCGATGAATCGCGTTTGGGAACCCGTGATGCCCTCGCCACGAAGAACAAGGGCAAGATGCCCTCGCCACCCAGAGAAGATGCCATCCGCTTTGCGGGCGAGCGCACGGCGGACAATATTCTGCGCAAGGCGGCGGATATCCAGGCGGGGCAGGTGGTGGTGCGAAGGGGCAGCCGGATTAGCGCCCAGCATATTGCCGCACTGGCTTCCGTTGGATGCGTGCGGCCGCTGGTTGCCAAGAGCCCGAGGGTGGGCGTCGTCGCGAGCGGTGACGAGTTGGTCCCGCCGGCGGCGAAGCCGGGCCCATCCCAGATCAGGAACTCGAACAGTCTGCAACTTGCTGCCCAAGTTGGGGCTATGGGCCTGAAGGCCCGCGATTATGGTGTCGTCAAGGATGTGGCGGGCGAGATCGACGCGGTGCTGAAAAGGGCTCTGGCGGAGAACGATGTCGTGATCGTCTCCGGTGGGGTCTCGGTGGGCGATTTCGACCTGGTGCCGGAGGCGATGCGGCGCACCGGCGTGAAATTGCTGTTCGAAAAGATCGCGGTCAAGCCCGGCAAACCTACCGTGTTTGGCCTGAGCGAGCAGGCGTACTGTTTTGGATCGCCCGGCAATCCTGTCTCGACGTTCGTGGTCTTTGAACTGGTGGTCAAGCCATTTCTCTACCGGCTGATGGGGCACGACTACGCGCCGCGGCGGGTGCAGATGAAGCTGGCGGAGTCCATCACGAGAAGAGATACGGATAGACAGACCTGGATTCCCGTCAAAATCACCGACGCAGAGACGGTCAAAACGGTAGAATATCATGGTTCGGCCCATATTCTGGCGCTCTGTGAAGCGGATGGGCTGATCTCGATGGACATTGGTTCGGCGAGCATCCGGCAAGGGGCGCCGGTGCACGTCCGATTGCTTTGAGACGTGCCATGGCAGTGGACTACTTGAGAGTCTCGGTGACCGATCGCTGCAACCTGCGGTGCATCTACTGTAATCCCCTGGGCGATCACGGGTTGACGGATCGCGAGGGGATTCTGGATTTCGACGAAATCCAGCGGGTGGTGAGACTGTGCGCCGACTGTGGTATTCGCAAGGTCCGCCTGACAGGTGGCGAGCCGCTGATGTGCCGGAACATCGCGGACTTGGTACAAAGGTTGGCGGGCATCGCAGGCATTGAGGACCTGTCCCTGACCACGAACGGCGTGTTCCTGGACCGGATGGCGGCCGACCTGAAGGTGGCCGGCTTGAAGCGAGTCAACATCAGCCTCGACGCGGTGGACCGGCAATGCTATCGACAGATGACCGGCTTCGACCTGCTGCCGCAGGTCTTGGCGGGCATGCACAAGGCCATCGAGGTTGGCTTGACCCCGGCGAGGCTCAATTGCGTCGTGATGAGGGAAGCCAATCTTTCGCAGGTGACGGCTCTCGCGGAGATGACGCTGCGGCTGCCGGTGTCGGTCCGCTTCATCGAGTATTGCCCAACGACCAGAATCACCGGGCCGGCCAGCGACTATGTGCCGAACGCCGAAGTCCGCAGGATCGTCGAATCGCGCTTCGGGTCGCTGTTCTGCACGGCCGTACCCGATGCCGGCGGGCCCGCCGTGTACTTCCAGGTGGAAGGAGCAGTGGGGTCAATCGGCTTCATCAGCGGTCGGTCTTCGGTGTTCTGTCAGGATTGCAGCCGCCTGCGACTGACCAGCGATGGCAGGATCAGGCCCTGCCTCCATGCCGATCAGTGCTACGATGTGAGAGATCTGCTGCGAGGCGGCGCGAGCGACGAGGCAATCCGAGATCTGATCCGACGGGCCATCGGCGACAAGAGCCGTTACACGAGAATGACCTCCACGGCGGAGGATTTCCTGATGCAGAGTATTGGAGGCTGAGGGAATCTATGATTTATGATTTGCGATTTATGATCTATGATTGATATCACGTCCAAGGATGTCACTGTTCGGACCGCCAAGGCGGCCGGTTCGGTTCTTCTGGGGCCGGAGGCATACGATGCGCTCCAGCGGGGCGAGTGCCCGAAGGGCGATGTGCTCGCGACGGCGAAAGTGGCGGCCATCCAGGCGGTGAAGTCCACGTCGGCGCTGATCCCGATGTGTCATCCGATCCTCGTCGAGGCGATTGAGGTCGATTTTACGCTGGATGAGGCGGGCAAATCCGTCGGGGTGACGGTCGCCGTGAAGTCGACGGGCAAGACCGGCGTGGAAATGGAGGCACTGACCGGCGTGGCCGGGGCGTGCCTGACCATCTACGATATGCTCAAGTACACCGGCAAGGGCATGACCATCGACCGTATCAGGCTCCTGGCCAAGACAGGGGGACGCAGTGGCGACTACCGAAGGGCGGATTAGGGCCATCTCAGTCTCCAGCCAAAAAGGCATGCCCAAACACAATGTGCCTGAGGCCGAACTGCAAGCAGATTTTGGCATCGTGGGCGACGCTCACGCCGGCAGCGGCCACCGGCAGGTGAGTCTGCTGGCCATGGAGTCGATCACGGAGTTGCGCGAGAAAGGCGCGGACATCTCGCCCGGGGACTTCGCCGAGAACCTCACGGCAGAAGGCCTTGACTTGTCGGTTCTGGGCGTTGGTCACAGGCTCAAAGTCGGCGACTCCGTCGAACTGGAGGTGACGCAACTGGGCAAGCGGTGCCACGGGCGGTGCCGAATCTTCGAGAAGTTGGGCGACTGCATCATGCCCCGGCAGGGCGTTTTTGCCCGCGTCGTGACGGGCGGACGAGTCAAAGTCGGCGATACCGTCACGGCAGACTTGGCGGGTGGCAGCGTCAAGGGCGCAGCCCTTGGCGATGGCTCCTCCATGTCCGCGGAAAACCATCGCCAAGCTGCGCTTGACGCTGCCACCCGTGGACATCCGCAATTGACGAAGGTTGCCATATTGACGGTCAGTGACAGTTGTGCTCTGGGCCGGCGCCAGGACGCCAGCGGGCCTGCTATCCGTGAGATCCTGTCGGCCGCCGGGTACGAGATCGGCGAGGAGCGTATCGTGCCCGATGACCGGGACGGGATTGTGCGGGAGTTGACCCGATTCTCGGACGAGGGCGGCTACGATCTGGTGTTCACGACGGGCGGAACGGGCCTGGGGCCTCGTGACGTCACGCCGGAGGCTACCCAAGCGGTGTGTGATAGGCTTGTCCCTGGCCTGGGCGATCTGATGAGGATGGAGGGATTGAAGAAGACGCGCAACGCTGTGCTGTCACGCGGAGTGGCGGGGCTTCGAGGCAGAACGTTGGTCATTAACCTCCCTGGCAGTCCGAGGGCCGTCCGCGAGTGTCTGGAGATCATCCTGGAGGTCCTGCCGCACGCCTTGGAGATGATGCACGGCGGGGGACACGAGGGGCATTTACTATTTACGACTTAGGATTTACTATTGGGCTTCGTGCCGTGATTCTTAAATAGTAAATCGTAAATAGTAGATGCCAGGGCTTCGTATGGTTTTCTTGCAGCTTTTTGGGGCGTTTTTCAGGGTGGGGCTCTTCGCCATTGGCGGGGCTTACTCGTTTCTGCCGCTGGTGGAGAAGGAGGTTGTGCAAAGCCACCAATGGATCAGCAAGCCGGAGTTCCTGGAGGTGGTGGGGATGGTGGAACTGTTCCCCGGCGCCATTTCGATCAAATTCGCGACCTACACAGGCTACAAGGTGGCGGGCGTCCTCGGCGCCGTCGTCGCCAACGTAGCGAACCTGTTGCCCCCGGTGCTGTTCATGACGGTGGCCTCTCTGGTCTACTGGAAGTACGGCGGCACGCCGGCGGTCCGGGGCGCGATGGGCATGGTCCGCTATGCGGTCTTCGCCATGATGATTGCCGTAGCAATCAAGCTGGTGGACACCAGCCGGTTGACCGATTTGCGCGTGCTGCCTGTGGTGATCGGCGCGTTCTTGTTGCTGCGGCTGACCCCGGTCCATCCCGCGATTATCATCATCGGGGCCGCTTTGTATGGCGGACTGCTGCGCTGAGCAATCCAGCAACCCCGGTTTACGGTTGCCAATCGCCCGCGAATGTACTATGATACCTCTTTGCGAGAGCCCGAGACCCTATGTGGGGTACGACTCTCGCCGAGGTATGGGTCCTGTCGATTGGCGGTGCTTCTGGGAAAAGTCCTATCATGGATAGTCAGAAGAGGGTAGATCTGGCGACGCAGATTTTCGCCGAGCATGGGCCGGCGATCCGCGCCATGATCCGCCAGCACGCAACCCATAAGGAGGAGGAAGATGAGGTGTATCAGAACCTCTATCTGTCCTTGGTGTGCAGTCCACCGCCCCAGCCGTTGGCCAATGTGTTGGCCTACCTGAACACCGTCATCCGCAACGACATCATCGACGCCGTGCGCCGGCGTAAGAGCCAGCAGGAGTTGGTCTCTCGCTACGCGATGAGCCAGACGCGGGACGAGGTGGAGGATGCCCCTGACGATCAGGTGACGCAGGCCGAAGAAGTAGAACGCATCACTGATCTCGTCGGCAAACTGCTGCCTGCCCATGAGGCCCAGGCGGTGATCGAGCGCTACGTGTATGGCCACAGCGCGACCGACGTGGCGCTGCGCATGCAGGTGAAGGAGCGGACCATCGCCCGGTATACTTGCGTGGGCCTGCGACGAATCCGCGAGGCGGTCTCCAAACGTCATCCCTGACCTATAGAGAACTTGAGAAGGAGGTGCAGAATGATCGGGCGAAGGAGTCGGATGTGCTTGGTTGTGTGCGTGGCCGTGGGGACCGCCGTCGTTGGGTGGGCCGCCGCCCAGGAAGGCGGTTGGGTTTCCCTCTTTGACGGCAAGACTCTGAATGGGTGGTCGGTCCACAGCGGGTTCGCGAAGTATGCCGCCCAGGACGGCATGATTGTGGGCATGGCCGTCCAGGGCAGTCCCAATTCGTTCCTCTGCACGGACAAGGAGTATGGCGACTTCGTGCTCGAATTCGAGGTCAAGTGCGACCCGGCCCTGAACTCCGGCGTGCAATTCCGCAGCCATATCGCCCAGGAGGAGATGTACTTCATATTCCAGAATGCCAAAGGCCAGCCGCAAACGACCACGATCCCGCGGGACCGGGTCTATGGCTACCAGGTGGAAATCGCCACGGCCAAGGCCGGCACGTCGGGCGGCGTCTACGATGAGGCCAGGCGCGGATTCTTCATCGCCGATATCCGCAACAATGCGGCCGCCGCCGCGGCCTTCAAAGAGAACGAATGGAACAAGTACCGCATCGAATGCAAGGGCGCATCGATGAAGACATGGATCAACGATGTCCCGTGCGTCAGCTACAAGGACTCGCTGGACGCCAAGGGCATTATCGGCCTGCAGGTTCACGGCCTGGGCAAGGACTTCAAGCCCTATCAGGTCAGTTGGCGGAATATCCGCATCAAAGATCTCTAAAGCCAGCGGTGCTCAAGCATTGCCGTCTGTCGCCTCGATGGATGGCATCGTCACGGCCGAAGGCCGTGTTGGTAGTGACGCCGTCAGGCGTTCTCTGGATATGCCCTTACGGGCACACTACAAACACGCTTCGCTCGACGGTGCCGCCCGGAAGGATTGAGAGTCAAGGAGACGGAATATGGCCAGTAACGGAAAGGTGCTGAGGACTATCGTTGTCGGATTCGCGGCAGTTGTCGTCTGTGCCCTGGGAGCACGTTCGGCACAGCAGGCTGGAGGCGAGAAGATGTTCGAAGAGGATGTCATCAAGAGCGAGGCCGGCGATCTGAAGATCACCTTTCTCGGGCACGCGTCGCTGATGTTCGGCTATCAGGGCAAGACCATCTACGTCGATCCCGTGGGCAATCCGTCGGGCACGCCGGTGGATTACTCCAAGCTGCCCAAGGCGGACATCATCCTGGTCACACACGAGCATTTCGACCATCTCGATCCTAAGGCCATCAGCACATTGCGGAAAGAGCAGACCAAGATCATTCTGACCAAGGCGTGTGCTGAGAAGGTCTCCGGTGGCACGGTCATGAAGAACGGCGATACGCTTACCGTGCAGGGGATCAAGATCGAGGCCGTGCCGGCGTACAACATCGTGCAGAAGTTCCATCCCAAAGGTGTTGGCAATGGCTACATTCTCAATTTCGACAAGACCCGCGTCTATGTAGCCGGGGACACCGAGAACACTCCCGAGATGAAGCAACTGAAGAATATGGACGTTGCGTTTCTCCCGATGAATCTGCCCTACACCATGACGCCGGAGATGGTCGCCGATGCGGCCAAAGCCTTCCAGCCCAAGATTCTGTATCCGTATCACTACGGTCAGACCGATCCGAACAAGCTGATCGACTTGCTGAAAGACTCCAAGACACAGGTTCGCGTCCGCAAGATGAAGTGAAAGTATCATGGGTGAAGAAATCACCGCCCGACGGAAGGAGCCGTTCCTTCGCCAGGGCATTCTCATTGCGATGGGAGTCGCCCTTGGCGTTGCTCTCCTGTGCTTTGTCATTCCCGCGTTTCTGCCGGCGCCCAAAGGGCCGGTACTCCAAGACCCGCTTCGGAGTTTCCTGACGGGTGTGGCGGTAGCCGGCGTTGCCTATCCGCTGTGCGCCCTGGGCTCAGCCCTCAAGCGGAAATTCGCCTTGTCCCCGTACTTCGAGGGAGCCTTCATCGCGGGCGTGTTGGACCTCGCTGGCTACATCTGCGCCGCGGTCGCGTTGGTGTGCCTCGGCTTCGGTGTGTATGATCTGGCCCTCTGGCTTCTGCCACGATAGGGAAAGGATGTTGCCACCGTGGCGAGGGTGCGAGCGCCCTTGAGTGTCGCGGGCATCCTGCCCGCGATCGAGGGCAAGATGCCCTCGACACAAGCCGTGTGACTGCTCGACAATCGGGCAAAGGAGTGGGCGTGGAACGAAGACAATTCCTGCAGATGTCCGCTGCGGCGGGGGCATACGCCGTCCTTGGGACGCCTTGGCAAGCTGCCGCCGGCGGCGAAGAGCCCTGGTTCGACCGGCCGATGCGCTGGGCCCAGTTGGTCCTGGTCGAGAACGACCCCGGCCGGTTCGACCCGGACTTCTGGCTGGATTACTTCAAGCGAGTCCACGCCGATGCCGCCTGCCTGAGTGCCGGCGGCGTGGTGGCGTACTACCCTACAAAGGTCCCCTTCCATCATCGCAGTGCCTGGCTGGGCGACTCCGACCCGTTCGGCTACCTGGTCCAGGGCTGCCGCAAGATGGGGATGGCGGTCATTGCCCGCACGGACCCTCACGCGACATGGGACAACGCCCAGCAGGCCCATCCGGACTGGATCGCGGTTGAGGCCAACGGGCAGCCGCGGCGGCACTGGTCCAATCCCGAATTGTGGGTCGCTTGTGCCCTCGGCCCGTACAACTTCGAGTTCATGACCCAGGTTCACAAGGAGATCATGGAGTTGTACCGGCTGGACGGCATCTTCTCCAATCGCTGGGCGGGCAGCGGGCTCTGCTACTGCGAACACTGCGTGCGGAGCTTCAAGGCGTTCTCCGGCCTGGACCTGCCGCGCACGACCGACCGGCGCGATTCCCGCTATCGCAAGTACCAGCAGTGGCAGATGGAGCGACTGCGGGAGTTGTGGTTTCTGTGGGACCGGACGATTCGCGAGGTCCGGCCCGCCGCACGATATATCCCGAACGGCTTCCCGGACAACGTCGTTACGGGCAAGCTCTCGGATATCTTCTTCACCGACCATCAAGGCCGCAGCGGCGTGATCCCACCCTGGTCGAACGGTAAACGGGCCAAGGAGCTTCGTGCCACGATGGGCATGAAGCCCCTCGGCGGCATCTTCAGCGTCGGCCTGGAAGAACCCTACCGCTGGAAGGACTCGGTGCAGAGCGAGGCCGAGACGCGGATCTGGGTGGCGGAAGGGATCGCCAACAACATGCGGCCGTGGTTCGCCAAGTTCAGCGGGACCATCTACGATAAGCGTTGGCTCGGCGTCGTCGAGAAGATCTACGAGTGGCACCATCGCTCCGAGCGGTACCTGCGAAATACCGCGTCGCTGGCCCGCGTAGCGATCGTCTACTCGGAGCAGACCCAGCGCTACTACGGTGGCCAGCGCTGGCAGGAGCGCAGCGGCGGGCACGAGTTGGGGATGTACCACGCCTTGGTCGAGGCCCGTGTGCCGTTCGAGATGGTGAATGACCGACTGCTCGATGCCGAGCACGTCAAACCGTTCAAATTGTTGATCCTGCCCAATATCGCGGCTCTCTCCGAGACCCAGTGCGAGCAGCTCCGGCAATTCGTCCGAGGTGGTGGAAGCCTGGTCGCGACATTCGAAACGTCGTTGTACGACGAACAAGGCCAGCGGAGGAAGGATTTCGGGCTCGCCGACCTGTTTGGCGTCTCCTGTGGCGATCGCGTCGAAGGGCCGATGAGGAATTCGTATCTGCGGCTCCGAAGCGATCCCGGGACGGGCCGGTTTCATCCGGTCTTGTCCGGCTTGGAGGATGCCTACCGGATCATTAACGGGATCTACCGGCTCAACGTCAAGCCGCAGTCCGACTTCCCTTCGCCGGTAACGCTGATCCCCAGCTACCCGGACCTGCCGATGGAGCATGTGTACCCGCGTGTGCCGGACCCGGACACCCGCGAGCTCTACTTGCGGGAGATGGGAGAGAGTCGAATCGCGTACGTGCCGTGGGACATCGATCGGACGTTCTGGGAGATCATGAATGCCGATCATGGCCGACTCCTCAGCAATGTCATTCGCTGGGCGTTGAGTGAGGAGCCGGTCGTGCAGGTCACCGGCCGGGGAGTCCTCGACATCACGGTCTGGCGCCAGAAGCACTCGCTGACGGTCCACCTGGTCAATCTGACGAATCCCATGATGATGAAAGGGCCGTTCCGGGAGCTGATTCCGGTGGATACGCAGGAAGTCCGGATTCGCGTGCGGCAGGACGCCAAAGTGGAGAAGGTCCACCTGTTGGTCAGTGACAAGACTCCCGAGTACAGGATCGCGGATGGGATCATTACGCTCACCGTTCCATCAGTCTTGGACCATGAGGTGATCGCGTTGGAGTAGCACGGGCCTCCGGCCCGTGACTGTACACTCATGGGCGGGATGCCCATGCTACTTTTCGATGGCAAGACCCTCAATGGCTGGGTCCAGCGGAACGGCAAGGCCGTTCGTAGTGACGCCGTAAGGCGTTTCTCTATATGCCCTTACGGGCACACTACAAACGAGCTTCGCGCGGCAATGCCGCCTGCAGCCTTTGTCTCTTGCTGTGCCAGCCGGTGGCGCCGCTGGGCTCCGGGGGGCTCGGTGCGACAATTTGGGGCGTGCCGTCGCCATCGGAGCAGCGGACCGTGAATCTGTGCGTGCCTGCCTGAAACGGCCAGTCGTAGCGCCAGATGACCCAGGTCCGGCTCGACAACGGGGTACGCAGCGCCGCCGGCTGCCACGGGCCGCCATCTATTTGCAGTTCGACTTTGGAGATCCCTCGGGCACCGGCGTGTGCAATGCCGCCGATGGGCACGAGGGTCTGCCCACCGGCATCGGTGGTGGTCGTGTCGGCCGCGACGGTGTCGATGACTGAGGTCGCCTTCATGCGAGCGAGCTTGTCCCAGCCGCGAACGACCCAGTAGCCCGGTTCCCACTGGTCCGTCGCTTCGATGGATTCGATCCATTTGGGCTGCTTCATGCCGTACAGATCAGGGATGTAGATCCGCAGCGGAAAGCCGTGCTCCCGTGGCAGGGGCACGCCGTCCCAGGCGTAGGTCAGCATCACTCGTTCGTCGGACGTGATGACCTCCAGCGGGACGATCTCGAAGAAGCCGTCCATCGAGCGGATCTTCAGGTGCGTGGCCTCGGGCTTGAGCCGCAGGTCCGGCAGCAGCTTCTGCAAACTGACGCCGGTCCAGCGCGTTGTGCCGATCAGGTCGCCGGCGACAGGATTCGATACGCACGCGAGAGTGATGAATTGGTCCGTCGGCTCGTGCCGTCGCAGATCATCCAGGGTCAGACTCAGCGGCTGCTCGACCAGTCCGCCGATCTTCAGGCTCCACTGGTTCTCATCAACGGCCGGCGGGATGGTGTTGATGTCGATGCGGTAGTGCTGCTCCAGCGGCGTGTACTCAGACCGCGTGCCGGGTGCGGGCTGGACCGCCGCATCTGCGTTCGGCAGGGCATGGGCAGCGGACCATCGCTGCATGCCGGCCGGGATGACCTGTCCGCCGCGCCGGCCCTGCGACAACGCGCCGACCACCGCCCCGGCCACGGTAATGGTAGCCGTGGCACCGCCCAACTGGACCAGGAACCGGCGGCGGTTGATCCGCTCGACCGAGGCTTCCCGTGGCCCAGGCAACGTGGCGAGGGCGTCTCGCCCTTGTTCTTCTGTGGCGAGGGCATCCTGCCCTTGCACTTCGGTTACGTCGGCGGTGTCGTGGCCTGAAGAGGCGAGGCCAAGATGGCCTCGCGACGCAAGGGCGGGACGCCCTCGCCACGTTGGTGCTGCACCGGCAGTCAGCAGCCGTCGATAGACCCAGCCGAACGCCAGGCCCCAGGCCAGAAAGGCGACCAGGATCCACGACGCGCGGACCGACGGCGCCACGCTGGCGGTCGGACTGAGGTAATGGTTGATGGCCAGAACGGGAACGCCCACAGCGATCCCCAGGACCAGCCCCAAAGGATACGCATACTGCCCGCGCAGTACGCGCAGGATGCCGAAAAGAGCCGCTCCACCGACGACGCCCGTCACGAACAGGCCGGCGATTCCCATCGCCTGCTCGACTGCCTTGGCCACGACCGACGTCGGTCCCACGTGCAGCGCCCGGATAACGGCCACCATCGTGTGGATGCCGGTGCCGATGACCCAGCCTGGGAGCACGCGGGTCATCCAGTCGAAGACGTCAAAGGGGACAAACGGCAGTCCGGCCAACTTCCAAGTCGCGTAGAAGATGGCGATCAGCGCGGCTGTCAGCATGGCCCCGACCAAGGCCCCCGCGAAAATCCCTGGCTGGCGCAACGGCTTTTCGGTTCTGCTCCTCTCGTCCATGCCGTATCGGTATCACGGGAGCGCCGGAGAATGCAATCGGTTTACGGCCGATTCATGGGTTCGAAAACCCTGAGAGTGGTATGCCCGCGTAGGGCGAGCGTCCCCGCTCGCCCCCGAAGTCGTGTGGGGACGCTCGACCCACCAAGTAACGCCTTACGGCGTCACTACAAACAAGGCTATTTGAGCCGGAATTTGCCTTTGGTCATGATCGGTTTGTCATCGACGTAGATCGTCGGGTTCTTGAGGACGCCATCTACGTGGGCCTTGCTGTCCCACTTGGCCCCGGTGTGACCCGGCAGGGGGCTGCCGAAGGCGATGTGGATGCCGGGGAATTTCTCGTCCTGGAGCAAGTTGTAGATCAGGTGGGTCAGACCGGTGTTGGTGCCAATGGCGAATTCGCCGACGCGACTGCTGTTCTCATCGGTCTCGAAGACGTACTGGGCCAATTCCTTACGCAGCTCCTCGTTGTTGCATTGCAGGCTTTCTCGCTGGGCCCTGCCGTCTTTGACCTCGATGCGAATGGGTGTCTCTTCCAGCGAGGCGTATCGCTCGGCGAAGAAATCGCCCAGGCAGCCGTCGATGACGACTTGGCCGTTGAGGGTGGCCGGGGAGGTGAACACTTCGCCATCCGGGAGGTTCTTCCAGTGCCCGGGCGTGATATCGCCGTCGCTGACGGTCCACTTGAGCTCTGGGCTGAACTCGGCCGTGAAATCGCTGCCCTTGTCGGTGACTACTCGGATCGCATGGGCGTTCTTGACCTTCTCGTAAACCAGCTTGCTGATCCGCTGGATCTCCTTGTAGTCGCTGCACATGCCGTCCGTCATGATCTCGGGCGTGATGCCAATCATGTGGCCGTGGCGGAGTTTGGGATTGGCTTCAATCGTCCGGAGCATGGGCTGGCGGAAGGTGGCAAGCTCGCCCTTGGCGCCCTGGGCCACGTAGATGCTCACGTCAGCCGCGGCCAGGGCCTCCTTGATCGCTTCCGGGAAGGGGATCGGCCGGGCGCCAAAATCTTCCATCAGGAAGAAGCGGGAGGGCTTGCCTGTGATCTTCTCTGCGGCGGCCCGCAGAGCCGTGCCGATTCCGAGGGTCTCCCGATCCGTGATAATGGCGACGTTTTCGCCTTTCTTCACCTTCAGGCAATTCTCAATCGCCTGTTTGACGCCTTGCTCAATCGTGCCCATGTCATGTCCTCCTTGATGCCACCATGCAGTTGGCGCCGAAATCCGAATCGGCGTGTCTCGATTCTACTGGTACGTGCCGAGGCAGGCAAACGTTTCCGCCATTTCCATTACGCGATGAGGTTGCGTTCCCAGGGGTTCTGTGTCATGATTGTGGCCTCAGTTACCAAAGGTGATTACGTCTCCCTATGATTCAGGAGGAAGAAGGCCACATGTTCACTCCGCACAAGGCCAGATGCTCACGATTGCTCCTCTGTGTACGGGTACTCACTCTTGTGTCGCTTCTATCGACGGTTGCCGTGGCGCCGGCGGTAGCCGCCCGGCGAGCGGCGACAAGCCTCCTTGTCGTCAATAGCGAGGAAAGGTCCGGCATTTATTCTCTCGGGAAGGAAGTGGTCTTCACGATCAAGGCTGCGGAGGGGGCCGGGGCGGTCGATCTGGACAAGGTGGCCGTCACGATCACTCGCGATGGTTGGGAGAAGATCGTTATGCCGCAGGCGAACCGGAGCGGCGCAGCGCTGGCGGTCCGCTTCACGCCCGAGGCACCCGGCTGGTACCTGTGCGAGGCGTCACCGGCGGGAGAGGGCCGAAAGGCGGCGGCCCGCGCCGGCGTGGTGGTGAGCCCTGAAAAGATCGCTCCTTCGATGCCGGAACCGAAGGATTTTGACGAGTTCTGGAACGTCCGGCGGGCGGCATTGGCGGCGCTGCCGTTGAAGACCGATCTCAAGGCCGTGGAGAGTCCCGATCGCCAGATCGAGTGCTTCAGTCTCGAGGCACCCTGTCCGCACACCAATCCTGTACGCGGCTATTTCGCACGACCCAAGGACGCGAAGTCACACGGCTGTCCGGCCATTCTCTTCGTCCGGGCCGCCGGCGTCTCCGGCGATTGGTGCAAGGCGTCGGTGAAGAACGCGGCATCGCTGGCCAAGCAGTACGGCGCGATCGTCGTGGACATCAACGCCCATGGTATGCTCAACGGTCAGCCGCCGGAGTACTACCGGGACTTGGAGCAGAAGGAACTCCGCAACTACTGGACGCAGGGTACCGATGATCGGGACAAGTTCTATTTCGTCGGGATGTATGTTCGGTTGCTGCGCAGCGTCGAGTTCATCGCGGCCCAGGAGCAATGGGACGGCAAGCACCTGATCACCATCGGCGAAAGTCAGGGCGGCGGTCAAGCCCTGGCGGCGGCAGGCTTGGACAAGCGCGTCTCGGCGGTGGTGGCCCTGGTGCCCGCGATGTGCGACTTCGCCGGGCCGGCGGTCAAGCGGTCAGGCGGCTGGCCCATGCCGGTCGGACGCAACGTAGAGAGCGAGCAAGCGAAGAAAGCGATCGACGCGGTCCGCTACTGCGACAACGTGAACTTGGCCAGGCGATCTCAGGCCCAGACGCTTGTTTTCGTCGGACTCATTGACACAACGTGTTGCCCGCCCGGGGTCTTCGCCACGTACAACAGCCTCCCCGGCACCAAGCGCATCGTCGCCTATCCCCACAAGCCGCACAACGGCTTGCCGAAGGAGGACGCCTGGATCGGCGAGATTTCCAGCATCCAGGATGATTTTATCCGAGGGCATATCGGAAAATAGAGGAAAGCGGGAGAGCGCATGAAGCCTGTCAATATGTGCACCCTGAGAATGGTCTTGCTGCCCACGCTGCTGATGTTGTGCTTTGGGGCCTCTATCTCGCGGGGCGCGGAAGTACCCGGCGGGGCGAGCGACACGCGACGCGGCGTGACGCTCTATGTGTCCAGGCTGAGCGACGATTCGGATGGGCGGACCTGGAAAACCGCTTTTCGCACCATTCAAAAGGCCCTGGATGCCATACCCGATGACAAAGGCGGCCATCGGATCGTCATCCGGCCGGACACCTACCTCGAGGCTAATCTGGCGCCGGCTCACCAAGGGGCGGCGGGTGCCTACAACGCGCTGATCGGCGATTTCGACGGCCGGCTTGGCTCCGGCGCCACCGGCTGGGTCGTGATCGACTCCGGGGACCCTGCCAAGGGCTTCAAGAGTTGGGACTGGTGGGGTCCGATTCGCGCCTCGGACAGGCACTGGCCGCACGGCAACAACCAGGAGACCTTCTCCAGCATCATCTGGGATCGCTGGCACCTGCGCTATCTCTACACGGCCGGAGGAGACGGCGGCTTCTTCTGGGACCTCACCAATAAGAGCGGCGATGGATTTACCGTCGTCGTCGAAGACTGTGTGGGCACCGGCCGGGCCTTCGGCGGCGGGGTGGCCTATCCGACAGTGCGGCCGGGGGAGCCGAGTGTGTTCCGGCGGTGCTACTTCCTGGCCCTCGACTGGGTCGGCGATACGGCGGCTGTCTTGGTGGGCGGATGGGAGAAGGCGATGCCTGAATACCCTCACGTCGTGTTTGAGGACTGCACCCTGGTACACTCCGACAACGCCGTGGCCATTTCCTACGCCAGCCATTGTGCCCGGGCCAGGTTCGTCAATTGCCGGATGATCGTGCTGAACTTCACGCAGCCGGAAATGGGCGGCAAGTCCACGGGTATCATCTGTACGCAAGGGCACGCGCCCACCGGCCGGCTCCACGTCGATCTGGAGGACTGCATTCTCGCCGGCTACAGTGTCTTCACAGCGGGCGAGGACCGTAAGGCCGTCACGTACACGACCAAGGGCAAAACGCAAGCCTACGTGCAGTTCAAGCAGGATATGCCCGACGGTTTCGAGCGGCTGGGACTTTGGCCCACGGACCTGTTCGCCCAGATCGCCCCGCCCCGATCTCCCTTGCCTTCGCGTGACAATTCCTCGCGGCCCCGCCTGACGAAACTGCCCTTTGCTCTGCCCAAGGCCATGGAGAACACGCCGATCACATTCCAGGGCCGGCCGCTGCACGTGCTCAATGACCGCGACGACACCAAGAACAACACCGATGGCTACGTCAAGAGCATGTACCTCTACGTCCTGGACCTGAGCACGGGCGATGAGGTGTGCCGTTTCGGCGCGGGCCACTCCTTTGCCAACGCGTTCGTGAACGGGCCGCAACTCCATGTGTTCGCCAGCGAAGGGACCAATCGCGACTGGTTCCAGAGTCTCTACCACTTTTCGACGAGCGACCTCAAGACCTGGAAACGCGAGCCGGCGATTGGGAAGGACGGCGACGAGCACCTTTTCAATGCGTCCGTGTGCCGCGATGAAAAGGGCTTCCTCATGGCCTACGAGTCGAACAAGCCCGTGCAGTTCTGTTTCAAGTTCGCTCGCTCGGCCGATCTGTTGCAGTGGGAGAAAGTGCCGGGCCTGGTCTTCACCGGTGTGAATCACGAGTATAGCGCGTGCCCGGTGATCCGGCATTGCACGCCGTACTACTACGTGATCTATACGCACGCGCCCATCGCAGGTCACAAGGGGTACGTGTCATTCTTGGCCCGGTCAAAAGACCTGGCCGCCTGGGAACTCAGTCCCTTCAACCCGATCCTCGAAGCCGGTCCCGGCGAAGGGATCAACAACTCCGACGTGGACTTGTTCGAGTGGGAAGGAAAGACCTACATCACCTACGCCACGGGCGACCAGGCGACCTGGGGCGCGGCGCGCATGGCCCTTTATGACGGACCTATGAGCGAGTTCTTCACGAGCCATTTCCCGGCCGGCATGCCGATGCTGAAGGCCAGCGCGCGAACTGACTGAACCCCTGTAGTGACAGAGAGCGGGGCTTATATCCTCTCGCCCTTGTCTCGCGCTTCGTTGATCTGTTTGCGGCTGCGGTGCTGGTATTCGCGCAGGGTCTCGATCTTGTGCTCCTTGAGGAGGTCGCGGGTGTGGACGCCCGGTTTGGTCGCCTTGAAGAGCCACCAGGGGGCCAGGTCCTCGTCGCTGAGCTTCCGCTCGACCACGATCTCGCCCTCGTGCTCCTTGAGCATCTTCTGGACCTTGTCCTGGTTGAAATCGTAATGGGCGAGAGAGCGGTCCAGGTCCAGCGTGGCGATGAATTGCTTGGGCAGGGGCTTTTCGACCGGCTCGACGGGTTTGCCCATCATGTCCATGATATTCCCCGCCCCGACCGGGACGATGTAGTAATGGTAGAGGATCGCGTAGGCGTTCAGGGGCGAGCCGCCGCCGTAGGCGCTGGGCCAAAAGACGATGTCCGCGTCCAACTCATCGCAGCGCTGCCACAGTTCGGCGTAGTTCAGGTCGAAGCACGTGAGCATGCAGATGCGGCCGAAGTCCGTCTCGAAGACCTTGACCCCCTCGGTGCTGCAATGCACACCTTCGCCCCAGAAAACGAATACTTTGCGGTAGTAGCCCGCGACGTTGCCTTGGCGGTCGATCAGGACCGCCGTGTTGTACTCGCGGTCGCCGGCTTGCTCGCGGATGGGGCAGATCACGTACATGTGGTACTGCCTGGCCAACTCGGCCACGGCGTTGGTCGTCGGTCCCGGCACCGGCTCCGCCTTCATACCGGAGAACTCCTCCGGCAGGCAGGCGATGTCCACGCCGTTCTTGCCCGCTACGTGCAGATGCTCGAGGGCGAGCTTGAGCTTGGCGTCGTGGTCGCCCCCGCAGCCGATGCAGATCGCCGACACCTTGACTTGCCGCCCGGGCAGTTGGTCCCGCACAAGCTGCGGCACCTGCTGTGCCGGTGACGTTGAGATGGCGAGGAGGCTACCGACGAGGATAACGATCAGTTGCTTCGATGACGTCTTCATCTTCTCTGCTCCCGTAATAGTCCGGCTCTCTTAGTCTGGCGACCGGCCCGCCGCGTTGTCAATCTGCCGGTGCGTCGCGTGTAGGGTGGGTTCTTAACCCACGCGTCAAGTGCGCATCGGCCGAGAGCACGCGTGGGTTAAGAACCCACCTACGGGCCTCATCTTGTCTACCCTCGCAGGGCGGGCAATGTCCACCGGTCTCCTTTGTGCGTTCGCATCTGTTTGTAGTGTGCCCGTCAGGGCATCCTGTGGCACGGGCATCTTGCCCGTGTCTTCATGGGCAAGATGCCCATACCACAGAAACGCCTGACGGCGTCACTACGAACCAGTCATGATACCATGCATTGCCACGTTGTGCCACAGTCCTTGAAACGCAGAATGGAGTTGATTTGACCTCCGCCTCGTTCTACACTGTCATTTCGCGTAGCACGGGCATCTTGCCCGTGTCTTCATGGGCGCTCGCGCCCATGCTACTTGCCCGTGCTTGAGGGTACAACGATTGGATCGATTCAGAGCCAACGGCCCTATGTTCCATGATAGCCTGAGAGTGAGCCAGGCCGCCGTAGTGAGCCTGTTCCTGCTGAGTGCCGGGGTTGTGATGGGAGAGCATGTCGCCCGATCTGATGCCTCTGCCTACGCCCTGAATCCACCCGTAGAAAGCTGGTTTCCCCAGGCGCCACCTCTGCCAGCGCCGCAAGGCAACGTCGTGCGGGTCTCGACCGTTGATGAGTTGATGAAGGCTGTTGAGGAGGCGGAGGCGGGCCGGACCATCTTGGTCGCGGATGGGCATTATCTCCTGCCCCGCTACGTCGAGATTCACGCGGACAACGTGATTCTGCGGGGGGCATCAGGGCATCGCGAGCGGGTGATCATCGATGGGGCGCAGAGCCGGCATGCCGAGCTGCTGGGCGCGCGGGCGTGTTCGGGCGTGACCATCGCCGATCTGACCATTCAGAACATCCGGGCCAACGGGTTCAAAATCAATTCCCAGACGAACGTCCAGAAACTGACGATCTACAACTGCATCATTCACAATATCTGGCAACGTGGCATCAAAGGGGTGAAGGTGCCGCCGGAGGACCGCGAGGCGATTCGTCCGAAACAATGCCGGGTGCAGTACTGCCTGTTCTACAATGACCGGCCGAAGCAGTTGAGCGACGATCCGGCCGACATCGCGCAAGGCAATTACCTCGCCGGCATTGACGTGATGTACGCCCAGGATTGGGTCATCAGCGACAATGTGTTCGTAGGGATTCAGGGCCGAACATCTGAGGGACGCGGCGCGATCTTCCTCTGGTTCGACGCGCAGGGCTGCACGGTTGAGCGCAACATCATGATCGACTGCGATGTCGGTCTGCAGCTTGGCAATCCACATCGGGCCGATGGTGTCCAGTACCATTGCGTCGACTGCGTGGCCCGGAACAACTTCATCACGCGGGCGCCCGAAGCCGGCATGGTGACCGTTTACACGAAGGATTGCCGGCTCCTGCACAATACGATTCACGACCCGCAGAGCCGGCTCAGCCGTCTGCTTCGCACGGTCTTCACGAATGACGGCCTGGTCATCGCCAACAATCTGCTCAGTGGCCCGGGAATGAGAAACGAATCCGACAGCGACATCAAGCTGGTCAACAATCTCGTCAAGGATATGACCGGTGCCTTCGTCGATCCGAATCGCGGGAACCTGCATCTGAGAGGGCCTGCCACCGAGGTGGTTGACAAGGGAGCAGTCTTGCCCGAGGTCACGGAAGATATCGATGGTCAGCGTCGCGACACCAAGCCGGATATCGGGGCTGATGAAGTGGTCCGGACGCAGGCAAAGGAAATCCACGTTGCCGACTCGGCCGGTCTGCGTGTAGCGGTGGAACATTTGACGCCAGGGACCACGCTCCTGCTCGCGTCCGGCCTGTACCAGGGCGGCCTGTATCTGCGGAACGTCACCGGTGCGGCGGATGCTCCCATTGTCATCCAGGGAGCGGAGCCGAATAACCCGCCTGTCTTCAAAGGTGGCGGGCAGGCGATCCACTTCTCCGATTGCAGTTACCTGACTCTGAGAAACATGAGAGTCGAGGGTTTCCCGGGCAACGGGATCAACATCGACGACGGCGGGTCATTCGACACGCCTGCCCATCACATCGTCCTTGAGAAGGTGACAATCCTGGAGACCGGGCCGAAAGGGAATCACGATGCCCTGAAGATGTCCGGCGTGGACTATTTCACCGTTCGCAAGTGCCATTTCGAGGCCTGGGGCGGGTCGGGCATCGACATGGTCGGTTGTCATCACGGAGTCGTCGAGGATTGCACCTTTGCCGGGCGGGAGGGCTTCTCCCAGGACAACGCCGTGCAGCTTAAGGGCGGGACGGAGGATGTGCTGGTACAGTGTTGCCTGTTTCAACGCGCCGGCCAGCGGTCCATCAACTTGGGCGGCAGCACCGGCCTGCAATTCTTCCGTCCGAAGGTGCAGGGCTACGAGGCCAGGAACATCACCGTCGCGGGCAATCGGTTCGAGGGGTGCATGGCTCCTATCGCCTGGGTGACGGCCGATGGTGGACATGTCCACCACAACACGATTGTTCTGCCGGAGCGGTGGGTGCTGCGCATCCTCCAAGAGACGAACGACCCCCAGTTCAAACCGTGCCACGGCGGCGTATTTGAAGACAACCTTGTGATCTACGACTCTCGGGCGCAAGTTTTTATCAACGTCGGGCCGCGTACGGCCCCGGAAACGTTCGTGTTCCGCCGCAATGTCTGGTGCGACGCGGATGGTGGCCGCAAGCCGTCGCTGCCTGTTGCGGAAGAAGGCGGCGTCTATCTGTCCAAGGTGGGAGCGGAGGCGTACAAGCGAATTCCGTAATCGAATGACATTGCACGTGCACGGCAATTGCTTTCAAAGGAGCAGGTATGAAACGACAGAACGACCTTCAGGCATCGAGTGTAGCGCCGCAGGCGGATGAATCCTCTCGTCGGCAGTTCCTGGCCCACGGTGGTCGAATCGTGGCCGGTTCTGCGTTGGCCGGCGTGACGCTGTCCCGCGCCTACGCGGGGGAGGACAATACGATTCGGATCGCCCTGGTCGGCTGCGGCGGGCGGGGCAGCGGGGCGGTTGACAATGCCCTTTCCTCCCAGACCGGACCAACGAAGCTCATTGCCATGGCCGATGTCTTCGAAGATCGGCTGGCGAGATCGTACAAGGCCCTCAGCGAGAAGTTCAGCCAGCAGGTCGATGTGCCGGCGGAGCGACGTTTCGTTGGCTTCGACGCCTATCGCAAGGCCATCGACTGCCTGCGGCCGGGCGATGTCATGATCCAAGCCACCCACTCGGCGTTCCGCCCAACACACTTCAAGTACGCGGTGGAGAAAGGGGTCAACGCGTTCATCGAGAAATCGTTCGCGCCCGATCCGGGCGGGACGAAGGAAATCCTCCGCCTCGGCCAGGAGGCGAAGAAGAAGAATCTCAAGGTCGGCTGTGGCCTGATGTGCCGGCACTCCGCCTCTCGACAGGCCCTGATTCAGAAGATTCGGGACGGCGCGATGGGGGACATCCTGATGATCCGCGCCTATCGCATGGACCCGGGTGCCCGGATGGGGCCGTTCAAAGGGGGCCAGAGCGAGTTGTTCTGGCAAATCCGACAGCCGTACTTTTTCCTTTGGGTCTCGTCCGCGTGGTTCATCGAGATGATGATCCACCAGGTGGACGAATGCTGCTGGATCAAGGACGCCTGGCCGGTCTCGGCCGAGGGGCTGGGTGGTTGCGAGCCCAGGAGCACGGATTGCAGCCAGAACCTGCACACCTATGCCATCGAGTACACCTTCCCCGATGGCACGAAGGCCCTCGTCAACAGCCGCAACGAGTCGAAGTGCCACGATGAGTTCGCGACGTTTGTGCACGGCACGAAGTGCGCCGCCCAGTTCTCCGGCAACGTGCACGCCCCGACGGTGCAGATCTGCAAGGATCAACGGATCGCCAAGGACAGCATTGTCTGGCGGCCGGAGAACGAGAAGGTGAGCCCGTACCAGGCAGAGTGGGACGAGTTGCTGACGGCCATCCGGCGCAACCAGCCGTACAATGAAGTCGAGCGCGCGGCGTATACGAATCTGACCTCCATTATGGGCCGGGCCGCGATCCACACGGGCCGGGTCATCACTTGGGATGAGATGCTGGCGTCCGATTTCAAATTCTGCCCGAACGTGGACTTCACGAAGGACAGTCCCGCACCGGTCCAGGCGGACGCCCAAGGCCGCTATCCCGTCCCGATCCCGGGCCAATGGAAGGAGATTTGATGCGGATTCGGAACAGTCCGTGCGTGGTACCGGCTCTGTCATCCTGAGGCGCAGCCGAAGGATCTCTGGCCACCGCATGGGAGGTTTCCCTCCTTCGCAGCCCAGATCCTTCACTACGCTACGCTCCGTTCAGGATGACAGACAGGGCGCAGGAGTCAATCTTAGTCCGCATGATATGCAGGGGAGATTCACCATGATTCGTGAAAAGCGGTTGTCACCGCGCGGGTACGCGATGGTTGCGTTCGTGCTTTGTCTGGCCAGTGCCTCGTGGGCCGTCGATCCGTTCGTCCAGAACCAGAGACTCGGCCGGGGCGTCAACATCATCGGATACGACCCGATCTGGAAATCACGGGACGAGGCTCGCTTCAAGGCCGGCTATTTTCGCATGCTCAAGGACGCCGGCTTCAGCAACGTGCGAATCAACCTGCACCCGTTTCGCCGGGTGGACCAGAGCCACGACTACGCTCTGCCGGCCGCGTGGTGGGAGACCCTCGACTGGGCGATGACGAATGCTCTCCAGAGCGACCTGCTGGTGATCCTGGACCTGCACGAGTTCGGGGCGATGGGCACCGACCCGGAAGGGAACAAACCCAAGTTCTTGGCGTTTTGGCGGCAGGTGTCCGAGCGGCTTCGCAATGCCCCCGACCAAGTGCTGTTCGAGATTCTGAACGAGCCCAGCCGCAAGCTCACGTCGGAGATGTGGAACGAGTATTGTCACGAAGCTCTGGCGCTCATCCGTAAGACCAATCCGACCCGCACGGTCATCATCGGGCCGGCGGGCTACAATGCCATCGGCCCCTTGAGTGAGTTGAAGCTGCCCGAGGACGATCGAAACATCATCGTGACCGTCCACTACTATTCGCCCATGGATTTCACGCATCAAGGCGCCTCCTGGGCTAATCGCGCGGACAAACTCGGTGTCGAGTGGAAGGGCACCGACGCGGAGAAAGCGGCGGTCGAGAAGGACTTTGCCAAGGCCCAGACCTGGGCGAAGGAGCACAACCGGCCCCTGTTCCTGGGCGAGTTCGGCGTGTACGACAAGGCCCCGATGGAGTCACGGGTCCGCTACTTGGCATTTGTCGTCGGGACCATCGAGAAGCTCGGCTGGAGCTGGGCTTATTGGCAGTTCGACAGCGATTTCGTCCTGTACGACGTCAAGAATGACAGATGGATCGAGCCCATACAGGATGCTCTGACTGGGCGTGCGAATCCACAGCGGTAGGGTGCGTACCACGCACCGCCTTCTGATGCAACGAATGGTCTAATGGTGCGTGATACGCACCCTACGTAAAGGTGGTGTTGTCGATCGCCTGGGTGTCGGCCGTCACTGGGTCTTCTTGGCGCGGGACCGCACCGCCTCGACGAACTTGGGCGGATTGACGATGGGTCCGGCCGAGGTCTTCGTGGCCGTGGCGGTCCAGAGCTCCACGATTTGCACCGGTGGAATCTCGGGATCGATCTGGAAGGCCAGAGCCGCCAGTCCGGCCAGGTAGGGCACAGTCCAACTCATGCCGCCTTCGATCCAGTACGTATACGCGTCGAGTCCCTGATGACTGGCCGTCGTGCGGTTGCCCGCGGGGACGCACAAGGCGGCCCTCGGGTCGGAGTACCGTCCGGTTCTGTAGCAGGCCGCATCGTTCGGGTCGCCGTTCGGATCGCGGCGTAGGGTGGCCAGCCGCAAAAACGCGGGATCGCAGGTCACGACGAGAATGCCGTTTTGCGAAGCCTTGTCCACGGCGGCTTTCCACAGGTCGAAATTGGGCCGCGCTGAGAACATTCCCAGTGAGATGCTCACGACCCGGATCTTCGGCCGGTCGGTCAGGGTCTTATTGAACTCGATGATCTTTTCCAGTTGCTCAGCCCAGGGCTTGTTGTCGAGCCACTTCCACGGGGGAACCGCATAGTAGTAGAGCGCGGCTCTGGGTGCCACACCGCACTTGGCGCCGACGGCGATGCTGCAAACCGGCGGACCGTGCATCTGCACGGGAACCAGCAGCACCTCGATCGGCTCGTAGTACACCAACTGGGTGGCGTACTCCTGATGTTCCTTCAGCAGCGGTTGGTCAATGATGGCAATCCCCACGCCGTGCCCGTCGATGCCCTGCGCGTGTAAGCCGGCCACGCCCAGGCCGGGGCCCTTGCCTTCCTCGAGGCGTCGAACAGGGTCGAAGCCTTCGGGGAGTTTGTCGCGCGGGGGCCATTGGGTCCGGCTGTCAAAAGGCATCTTCTCCAGCGTCGTCTTATGCTCGCGGAGGTCGAGACCGGCCAGCGAGACGCCCGCGAATCCCCAGAAGGAGTCGAACTTGGCCAAGTCGTCCGTAGAGCGCAGCACGACGGGTCGATTCTGGCCGATGTCAATCGCCGGTCCCCCGCCCAAGAGATTGTCGAGCCAGCTTCCCCTGCCGTTCAACGCCTGAACGGTGAAGGGGCCCCCGATTTCTCTCATCCTGGTAAACCGGGCCGTCAGGCCGGCGTACTGAAGGGTGAGCATCTCCATACCTCCATCCTGCTTCTTCTTCTCGCTCGCGGGCGGGCCGAGCACGGCATTCAACTCTTCCGGCGTAGTGAGCTTATAGGCGATCTTGCCCTCACTTGCTGCCTGGCGTGCCTTCTCCACGAGAGACTCGGCCGGTGGCGTCGCATCCTGAGCCGCCCAGAGAGTGGTCGCGTACAGACTGGTTAGCACCGCAAGGATCATCCATTTGTTTCTCATTTTGCCTGCTCTCCACATTGGTTTGCCATGCCTGAGCGGCTTGGGCTGTTTCCCGTTCTTGGTCGTGAGGACCAGTTATCACGCTGCCACATAAGACGACTAGCCTGGCTATTTGTTAACACCACCAGGGGAAAACGCAGCAATAGGCCCACAGCGAACGCAAAGTCGCTCAGTGAGGCCGGTCGGCATGCCTCCGGTAGGGGCAACCGGGACCCCAAACGCGAGAAGATCGCGTTTGGGAACCCGACCCCGTGGTTGCCCTGGAAGAGGGCAGGCACGGGGGCCTGCCCCTACGTTGCTGCGCTCTTCGCATCGGTGCCAAACGACTCTGCGTTCGCCCCGGCAGCAGGGCCCAATGGTATTGTGAGCCCGGATCGGATATGATTCTGACGCGTCGGGCAGTGCGCCAGCGTATCTTTTGCTATACAGGAGCGTCGTCGATGAGAGATTGGGGCCGTGTGGTGTTGTCAATTGGCCTGGCGGTGGTATGCGCAAGTCCGGCGTTCGGGACCGATTGGCCGCAGTGGCGCGGGCCGTTCTTCAATGGCTCGACCGACGAGCGGGACCTGCCAGCCTCGTGGAGTAAGACGGAGAATGTGGCTTGGGTCAGCCCTCTGCCAGGACCGAGCGGGGCCACGCCCGTGATTGCCAACGGCAGAGTATTCGTCACCTCCACGATCAAGGGGACGACCGAATTCGTGGCGTTGTGCTTCGATGCCAAGACCGGCCAAGTGCTTTGGCGAAAGCCGGCCGGCTCCGATCCGCGCAAGTTCGCCCGCAACAACATGGTGTCGCCCTCGCCCGTGACGGACGGCAAAAGCGTCTTCTTTCTTTACGGCAATGGCACGTTGCTTGGCTTCGACTTCGACGGCCAGGAGCTTTGGTCGCGAGCCATCGAGAAGGAGTATGGCAACTTCGCCCTGCAATTCGGCTACAGCAATAGCCCCGTACTCTATGATGGGAAGCTGTACATTACGGTGATTCGCCGGAACAGGCCCTATCGCGATCCGCCGGCCGCCGGCCCGCTCGATTCATTCATCATGGCCCTCGATCCGGCCACGGGACAGACGCTCTGGAAGCAGCCGCGTAAGACCAACGCCTTCGACGAGGGCATGGAGACCTACAGCACCTTGATGCCATTCGCCCACAACGGCAAGGTCGAGCTGCTCATGACGGGCGGCGACTTCATCACGGCCCACGATCCGGCGACCGGCAACGAGCTCTGGCGCTTCGAGCACTGGACCCGGAAAGTGCGCGACTCCCGGATCATCCCCTCGCTGGTGACGGGGCAAGGGTTGATCTTCGGCACCCAGCACAAGAACAAAGGGGTCTTCGCCCTGGAGCCGCCCACATCGTGGCGAGGGCGTCCCGCCCTTGCGTCGCGAGGCCATCTTGGCCTCGCTTCACCAGATCATGACGCATCTATCACGGCCGAAGAGCAAGGGCAGGATGCCCTCGCCACAGAAGAACAAGGGCAAGATGCCCTTGCCACAAAAGAGCAAGGGCGGGACGTCCTCGCCACGGGCCGAATCCGGTGGGAGTTCACGAGTGCCGCCCCGGATTGCAGTACGCCTTTGTTCTATGACGGCCGGCTGTACGTGTTCGACGGCCTGGCGAAGAAGGTTGTCACGTGCCTCGATCCCCAGACCGGAAAGACGTTTTGGCAGGGCAAGCTCAATGGACGCAGTCAGTGGTGGTCCTCGCTGACCGCCGCCGACGGCAAGCTCTATGTCATCAGCGAAAACGGCGAGATCGTGGTGCTCCAGGCCGGTGGCGACGAGTTCAAGGTCCTCTTGGAAACGCAGATCAAGGAGCCGCTCATCCAGTCGTCGATTCCAATTGCCGGCGGGCACCTGTTCATCCGGACCGCCGAAAACCTGTATTGTATCGGCAAGTAGCCTTTGGGCAGGTAGGGTGGGTTCTTAACCCACGCGTTGCCCCAACCGAACGCCCTGAACGCGTGGGTTAAGAACCCACCCTACGAAGCTGCTATTGGGAGTTTTTCTATGACACGGATGAGATTCCTCGCGATAGGCTGGACGTTTCTTGCCGTTCCGGCGTTTTGTGCGACGAGTGGCCAGGATCAACTCAAGGTCCGAGCGACCTGGGGTCATACATCGCCCGAGACGCAGCCTTTCTATGTCCAATTCACGGGCAAAGAGGTGAAGGTTGGCCAGATCGCGGAGACTGGCCTGGAGCCTGACGATCAGTTGCGCGATACGGTCTGCGAGACTCACTCGGGCAAGGGGGACGTGGATGGCGTCGAGTTCGTGCTCGAATATGGCCCGAGGGAAGTGAGGCCGATCGAGAAGGTCCATCGCATCTGGGCGGATCTCATCGCCCAAAGTGACCCGGACACGGTACAGCGACTCCAGCAGGACCCGGCCTATCGGCCCGATCCGCGCGTGCTGACTATCCAAATGGATCGCGACGGGACCAAGGGTTTCAGCGTCACCGTGGATCAACTGCTGCAAGCCAAGGTGTTCTGGGTGCCCTCGCTGGATGTCTGTATCACGGCAGGTGACGGGGCACCGTCATTCGCCGAGCATCAGAGCCGGCTCGAAGCGTACAAGGGCCGGCGCATCCTCGACCAGATTCGGGCCGAGCCGGAGGCGACGTACGAGCAGTTTACCTCCCGCTGGGAGGACATGGGCAGTCCGGCGTACAAGCATCCAACCCAGCCGACCCCCGGCCACATCGTCGGTTTGACCTGGGACAGCGCCCTGTACAAGTTTGGCATCGATCGCGGGGCGGGGGTCTGGAATGACTACAGCAATCTCGACCGGCTGCGCTTCTGGTATGATTTTGGTGACTTGTCCAAGGGAATTCAGCGTTTCTGGAAAGGCCAGCGGCTCCAGGATGGACTGCCGGTCCTCACGACGACCATCGAGCGGGAGGGCCTGCGCTTCGAGGTGGAGCAGTTCGCTTATCCGTTGCACGGGCTGCCCCAAGAGCGACGCGGGGACATCCCCATGGTCCTGCTCCAGAAACTCGCGGTGACGAGCCTGGAGAGGGACGGGGGCTCGGCGATCCTGCCGCTGCATCACCGCCGGGAATATGGTGGCAGCGACATATCGGAGGTGCTATGGCACCCGGAGGCCAACGCCCTGGTGTTTGAGGAAAGTCTGTCGCGCCGGACGCTGTTCACGGTGGAGGGCTCCGGCGTGACGGTCGTCTCCTGCGTCACGAGGGACGATATCCAGCCGCCGCAGCGCGATAAGCACTGGAAAGACTGTGAACTGGTGCTGACGTTTCCCCTGACGAAAGGGCAGACTAAAGACCTTGTAATCAAGTTGCCCTCGCCGGTGGTGGAGCAGCGGGACCGTGGCACCCTCCTGAAGCTGGACTACCCCAGTTGCCGCGAGGCGACCCTGCGTTTCTGGACCGATTGGATGCAGCGCGGCGTCCAATTCCGCGTGCCGGAGAAGGTGGTGAATGATCTGTTCCGGGCCAACCTCTGGCACGCCCTGCGTTTGCCCCGGCGTCACGGCGGCAGCGCGGACGCGGTCCAGCGTGTCGCGGGCGTCCCGCCCGCGATTCGAGGGCAAGATGCCCTCGACACAAGGATCGACTTGCCGTACTCGAATTTCGCCTACGATCAGCGGGGCACACCCTGGCCGGTCAATCAGGCGGTCTACGTCGATTACATGATCTACGGCCTGCGCGGCTACCGGGACGTGGCGGCCGAGGAATTGCTGACGATGTATCGCGGCAACCAGGAGCCCACCGGCCACGTCAAGGGCTACGCGAATTGGGGTGTCTACACGCCTTCGATGGTCTACACCGTGGCCCAAGATTACCTTCTCTCCGGCGACCGGGAGACCTTCGACCGGCTCTTGCCCCAGACGCTCAAGGCTCTCGACTGGTGTTTGAGCCAGGTGCGAGAGGCGTCCGGCCGGGAGGGTTTGGTCCGCGCGCCCTTGAACGATCTGACGGGCGACGGTGTCTGGGCCTTCAATCAGGCGTACCTGTATGCGGCGTTCGATACGCTGGGCAAAGCCCTCGAACAAGCCGGACATCCGCGTACGCGGGAGTGCCTCGACGCGGCCCAGAGCTTTCGCAAGTCGGTCGAACGGGGCTTCGGGGCGGTTGCGATGCGTTCGCCTCTCGTGCAATTGCGCGACCATACGTGGACTCCTTACGTGCCGTGCGAGGCCACCCAACCGGGCCGGCGTTTCGAGCAGTGGTACCCGACCGACGTGGACACCGGGGCCATGCACCTGCTGCGGCTCAGGGCATTGCCGGCCCGTGGGCTACTTGCCGATGCTCTTCTGAACGATCATGAGGATAACTTGTACCTGCACGGTTGGGGCATGGCCAATGAGCCGGTGTACAATCCCCAGGCCACGGCGTACCTGCTGCGGGACGATCCCGTGGCGGCGATCCGGGCCTTCTATAGTTACCTGGCCTGCGCGTTCAGCCATTCGGCCCTGGAGCCGGTCGAGCATCGTTGGACGTGGGGCCAGTACTTCGGCCCGCCCAGCACGGACGGGGCCTGGTTTGAGCTGTACCGGAACATGCTGATTCGCGAGCTCGATGACGGCTCGCTCCTGCTGCTGGAGGCGACGCCGCGAAAGTGGCTCGCGGATGGTCAGCAGATCGCGGTGGAACGAGCGCCAACGTACTACGGCGAGCTGTCCCTGACCGCGGACAGCCACGCGGCTTCGGATACGCTGACGGCCAGCGTCGAGATGCCCAAACGTCAGCCGATGAAACGTCTGATCGTTCGCTTCCGTCATCCCGAGGCCAAACCGATCCGGTCCGTCACGGTCAACGGCCAGGACTGGACCGGTTTCGATGTGCAGAAGGAATGGGTCGCGATCGACAAGCCCGTCGAAGCGAAGTATGTCATCGAGGCGCGATATTGATGGCAAGTGCGGTGTTCGTAGTGACGCCGTAGGGGCAACCCCCTGTGGTTGCCCTTCATGAACGGGCGGGCACGGGGGCCCGCCCCTACAAATGCCCTCACGGGCACACTACAAACGCGGACCCCGGGTAGCACGGCCAAACTTGTTTGACCGGGCTCCATCGGATACGGAGAACACGCTCAAGCTTCGCTTGGGCGTGCCACCCGGAAATGCAATATGTCGAGGAGAGACTTATGAAGTGTCGTACTTGGTTTATCGTTGCCGCTTTCCTGATGGTATCCGGTGCCTGGGCGGCAGGACAAACGCGCGAATTGGCGGACGAGGTGCGGGACAAGGGCTGGATCGTATTCAGTGCACGCTCGGAGGCAGGGGATTGGGACCTGTTCCTGTGCCGGCCGGATGGGTCGGACCTGCACAACATCACCCGCACGCCCGAGTATAACGAGGCCGCCCCGCAATTCTCCCGCGACGGGTGCAAGCTGCTCTATCGGCGCCTGCCACGCAGCGAAACCATCAGCGGCAACCGCTACGGTGCGCAGGGACAGCTTGTCCTCGCCAATAGCAATGGGACGGGCGCGGAAGTCTATGGCGCGAGCGAGCAGTATCCGTGGGCGAGTTGGAGCCCGGACGGCAAGCAGATCGCCTGTCTCTCGATCAAGGGGGTCTCGTTCGTTGACATCGCCGGCAAACAGGTGGTCCGCACGCTCGAACGCCAGGGCTTTTTCCAGCAACTGACCTGGTCGCCCGACGGCCAGTGGCTCAGCGGCGTGGCGAATTCCTTTGGCACCGGCTGGAGCGTCGCCCGCATGAACGCCGGGACGGGAGAGGTCAATGCCGTGAGTCGTGTCGATTGCTGCACGCCCGATTGGTTTCCGGACAATCAACAGATCATTTTCTCCAGCCGGCCGCCGGGCCAGAAAGGCAATAGCGGCCAAGGCTGGACCCAGTTGTGGAGGGCCGATGCGGAAGGCAAGAATCGCAAGCTTGTCTACGGCGAGGATGGCAGGCACGTTTACGGCGGTCATGTCTCGCCGGATGGCAAGTACGTGCTCTTTACCGGCAACATGCGGGAGGACGGCGATCCGGAGAATGGCGGCGCCCCGATGGGATTGATGCGACTGGCGGACGCCCCGATCGTCGGCGGCGAGAGCAAGGAGTTGCGCTCGCTGCATCCGAATGCTCACAATGGTCCCGTGTTGACTTTGCCGGTGGGCTGGGAGCCGTGCTGGACGCTGGCCGATCTCGTGTCGCGGGCTTCCAGCCCGCGGTTCGAGGGCGGGAAGGGTTCCCAAACGCGATCTATCGCGTTTGGGGTCCCCACGCCCTCGACACAGGAGCAAGGGCGGGACGCCCTCGCCACGCGGGACCATCCTAAAGACGCGGCAGGCGATGTGGTCGAGTTGGCAGCCGAGGTGCGGGACAAGGGCTGGCTCGTCTTCAGCGCGGCGACCGAGGCAGGTGATTGGGATCTCTTCCGCATGCGGCCGGACGGCTCCGACCGGCGGAAACTCACGGACACACGCCAATACAACGAGGCCGGGGCGAAGTTCTCGCCGGACGGCAAGAAACTCCTGTACTACCGCATGGCGAACACCGATAAGATGGACAACAACAGCTATGGCACCTACGACCTGGTTATCGCCGATGCCGATGGCGGCAACGCCGTGGTCTATGGCAGGAGTTTCCCCTGGGCTTCCTGGGGTCCGGACGGCAAACAGATCGCCTGCCTGGACAAAAAGGGCATCCAGATCGTCGATTTGGCCAGCCGCAAGGTCCTGCGGCAGATTCCGCGCAGCGGAGTTGTTCAGCAGTTGGGCTGGTCGCCGGACGGCAAGTGGTTTGTTGGCACAGCGAACGGCCTCGGTGTCGCCTGGACCATCGGCTGCCTGGACGCGGAAACGGGTCGAATCCACGCGGTCAGCGAAATCGACCGGTACAATTGCACGCCCGACTGGCTACCCGATTCCGAGCACATCATCTATTCGCGGGGCATCGTTCCCGACAAGCCTGGCTGGTCCCAGTTGTGGGTGGCCAAGGCCGACGGCAGCGACCGGCAACTGCTCTACGCCGAGCCGGGCCGGCACATGTACGGCGGCGGTGTCTCGCCGGATGGTCAGTACGTGCTGTTCACGCGCAGCGAGGTGGACCTGGGCAAAGTGGACAACTCCCGCACCAGGATGGCTCTCATTCGACGGAAGGATACGCCGATGGTCGGCGGCGCCGATGAGGCACTAAGACACGAATTCCCCAACGCGCGGCAGGGTGCCGTGCTCGATCTCTCCTGGGGTTGGGAGCCTACGTGGACGATGAAAACGGATTACCGATGATCAGCGTTCGGAGTACCGCCTTTAGGCGGGAAAGACTAGTCTGACCCGCGTAAACGCGGTACTCCGAACAGCTCAGTATCCTCTTCGTTCCATGGCTCGCAGCCGGGCGACCCGCTCTTCGGTCGGTGGGTGAGTGCTGAAGAGCCTGGCCATGCTGCTGCCGGTCAGTGGCTGGACGATAAACAGGCTGCTCTGGGCATCCGGCACCGGCAGCGGGATCCGTTTGTTAGCTGCCTCCAGTTTCTGAAGCGACCGCGCCAGGCCCTCCGGGTCTCCCGCCAACTCCGCTCCGGAGCGATCCGCCTCGTACTCCCGCGAGCGGCTGATCGCCAACTGGATCAGCATGGCGGCAAGGGGAGCCAGGATCATCAGCAGCAAGGCGATAAGAGGATTGGAGCGTCGATCATCCCGGTCCCACATCGCTAGGTAGGTAAGCGAGCTGATCGCACCGGCCATAATGGCCGCGATCGTGCTGATCAGGATGTCTCGATTCTTGACGTGGGATAGCTCATGGGCGAGGACGCCGCGCAGCTCCTGGTCGTTGAGCATCTGCCGCAGACCCGCCGTCACGCACACCGCACTGTGGCGGGGTCCGCGACCGGTCGCAAAGGCATTCGGAGCCGCCGCCGGAGAGATATAGACGCGAGGCATGGGCAGGCCCGCCCGCTGGGAGAGATCTTCGACGATTCTCCACAGCGACGGATCGTCGTTCGGCGCGATCTCCTGGGCCCGCATCGTTGCCAGAGCGATCTTGTCGCTGAAGAAGAAGGCGACCAGATTCATCACGCCGCCGACGATGAAGGCGTAGAAGATGCCGATCTGCCCGCCGATCAGATAGCCGACGCCCAAGCACAGGCCCATCAGCGAGCCCATCAGCAACGTTGTCTTCATGTTATTCCACAGTCCACTCATGCTGCACCACCTTCAACACGATTGAGTTCAGAGTCCTTCTCTATCTTTATAGTCGTTGCACCTACCTATATATACGCGATCCGGTTCTGAGGGTGCAAGATCTGTACCACCGGAAATGAGGGGGCCCACTGTTTCCGAGGCTGACCCGGTCGTCTCAAGCGGGTCAGGCCATCTTCGCGTCCGCAGGGGGATTCGTCGGAGAAGAGGCTTCTTGCCAAACCTCCCCAGAGTCGTATAATAGCGCCCCATACTCGCAAAACCGATGTCGCCGAAATCTGTGCCGCGCACAGATACGGGGGACCCAAGGTTTCCGGGGCGAATTCCCCACCCAGCCGGGGGGATAAAGCACTTCCAAGCTTGAGCCCGTCAGCTAACTCCGTAGGCATTTGGGAGGGCATGGTACAGGGGTGAGCCAGTGGCCGTCGTGTCGGCGGTCTCTCTCGGCGTCTCCTGCCTGCCTTCCGGAAGGAGAACGCATGAAATTGGACCCTGATCCGAACTCTACCCTGTCCAGGCGGGCGGCCCGCCGAGTGCTCGGCGCGCCTCGGGACCTCCATGATCCGCACATCTTTCACAAGCTGTCGCTTATTCCGCTACTGGCGTGGGTGGGATTGGGCGCGGACGGGCTTTCTTCCTCCGCCTACGGTCCGGAAGAGGCATACCGGGCCGTGGGCAGCCACACCTACCTGGCGCTGTTTCTCGCCTTGGCCACGGCTTTCACCGTCGGCGTCATTGCCTACGCCTACTCCAAGATCATTGAGCATTTCCCGCACGGGGGCGGGGGCTACATCGTGGCTACCCACATGCTTGGGGAAGGCGCCGGCGTCGTTTCCGGCTCCGCGCTGATCGTCGACTACATCCTGACGATTGCCGTCTCCATCACCTCGTGCGTCGATGCGCTGTTCAGCTACGTTCCGCCGGAGTTCTCCCGGTTCAAGATTCCCGCGGCCGCGGCGCTGGTCGTGCTGCTGGTGATCCTTAACCTCCGGGGCGTCCGCGAATCCATTCTGATGTTGGCGCCGATCTTCGGCGCCTTTGTCGTTTTTCACCTCCTCCTGCTCGGCTACGGCATCGGTAGTCATCTCGATGAGATCGGGCCGGTGGCGGCCGGTGTCCGCGCGGACTTTGCCCAGGACCTGTCCACCCTCGGAGGCGTGGGGATTCTGCTGGTCCTTCTGCGCGCCTATTCACTCGGCGGCGGAACGTACACCGGGATCGAGGCGGTCTCCAACGGGCTGCAAATCATGCGGGACCCGAAGGTCCGGACCGGCAAACGCACCATGCTGTACATGGCCATCTCCCTCGCCGTGACCGCCGGCGGGCTCTTCCTGTGCTACCTCCTCCTGGAAGTGCGGCCGGTCGCAGGGAAAACACTCAACGCCGTGCTGGCCGACAGCCTGTTCGGGGGCTCGCCTTTCGGCCATGCGGTGGCGGTGCTCACGATTCTCTCCGAGGGCGCTCTGCTGCTGGTGGCGGCCCAGACGGGATTCATCGACGCGCCGCGCGTGATGGCCAATATGGCCGTCGATTCCTGGCTGCCGCATCGGTTCGCCTCGCTCTCCGATCGCCTCACGATGCGCAACGGGATCGTCATGATCGGCGTCTCCGCACTGGCGCTATTGCTGTATACCGAAGGTTCGATCTCGGCCCTCGTGGTCATGTACGCGATCAACGTGTTTGTGACGTTCTCTCTCTCCCAGTTCGCCATGGCCCGCTTCTTCGTCCGCCACCGCTCCAAGGAGGCCCAATGGGCGAAGAATCTCGCCATCCATGCCACCGGCCTGATCCTGTGCCTGACGATTCTCTCGATCACCCTCTTCGAGAAGTTCGGCGAAGGCGGCTGGCTGACCGTGCTCCTCACATCGCTGCTCATCGCCCTGTGCTACCTGATCCGGCGGCACTATCTGAACGTGAGAACGCAGTTGACGGAACTGGATGCCGTCGTGTCGCAAATCCCGGTCTCCGGGCCGCTGAATACCAAGCCGATCGACCCCAGGGACATGACGGCGATCCAACTCGTTAGCAGCTTCAACGGGGTGGGCGTGCATACGCTGTTCTCCATCACCCGCTCGTTTCCGGGCTTGTACAAGAACTTCGTCTTTGTCTCCGTCGCTGTGATTGACCAGGGCGCCTTCAAGGGCGAGGAGGGGCTGGCAGACCTCACGAAATACACCGAGCAAGCCCTGCGTCAGTACGTTCAGCTCGCGCGCCGGCTCGGCTTTCCGGCCGAATCCCGGATGGCGGTCGGGACTGACGTGGTGGAGTCAGCGACCCAGTTATGCCGAGACGTGTCCCGCGAATTCCCGCATTCTACCGTCTTCTCCGGGCAGCTTTCCTTCCGGCTGGAGAAGTTGTACCACCGCGTGTTGCACAACGAGGCGGCGTTTGCCATCCAGCGGCGCCTGCAGTGGAGCGGCATCACCAATGTCATCCTGCCGATTCGACTGACGATGCCCAAGACGGCCTCCGTCATGTCGTCCGTCCCCGAGCGCCAGGACGATGGAGAACCCGAATGAAGGGACGAGAATCCGCGTCCCTCCCGTGTGCCTCGGGGTCGCCCGAGCCAATTCGTAGGGGGCTGAAACGCGGAACTCCAAACGGTCCCCATCGTGCCGTGCTGCGCGGAAAACCCAGAATCCCAGAATTCCACAATACAGCAGGGCAAACGCGAAGTCGTTCGGCCGATCCATTCATGTCATTGCGAGAAGCGCAGCGACGAAGCAATCTCAATCCCAAGGATGGGAGATTGCCTCGCTTCGCTCGCAATGACATATGGGGCGCTGCCATCGAATGACTTTGCGTTTGCCTTGCACAATACAGACGCAGGCCTTGTTCAGAGTCGTGGGATTGTGGTATTCTGGGCGGTGGTCGTGGGTTTGCAGAACACCGGGAGATGGCGGAAGTTGGTTGAGCGGCTCAGAAAAGCGTTAGAACAATACTGGGGCTACACGGAGTTCCGGCCTTTGCAGAGAGAGGCGATGGAATGTCTCTGCACCGGCCGGGATGCGGTGGTCGTTCTGCCCACAGGCGGCGGCAAATCGCTGTGCTTCCAAGCCCCGGCGGTGACCACGCCCGGACTGGCGGTTGTGGTTTCGCCCCTGATTTCCCTGATGAAGGACCAAGTGGATGCTCTGACCGAGTGCGGCGTGCCGGCGGCTCGGATCGATAGTTCCCTCACCCCCGAGGAGCGGGAGGCGGCCTTGGATCGGGTCCGCCAACGGCAATTGAAGCTGCTCTATATCTCACCCGAGCGGCTGGTGTCGGACGGGTTCAGTAAGTTTCTACAGGGACTGGACTTATCGTTCATCGCCATCGACGAGGCCCACTGCATCAGCTTCTGGGGGCACGATTTCCGGCCGGAATACCGACAGCTCGGCTCGCTGCGCAAAGTCTTCCCAAAGGTAACGATCGGCGCTTATACCGCCACCGCCACCGAGCAGGTCCGCCGGGATATCGCCGAGCAGTTGAGTCTGAAGGACCCGGCTATGCTGGTCGGCTCTTTCGACCGGCCCAATCTGATCTACAAGGTCCGGCCCCGCAGCAAGCTGGCCAAGCAGGTGTGTGACGTGCTCGACCGCTACAAAGGCGAGTCGGGCATCATTTATTGCATCCGACGCAAGGATGTGGAGCAGATGGCCGAGTCGCTGACCGCCAAGGGTTACCGCGTGGCGCCATACCACGCCGGGATGACCGATGAGGCTCGCAAGAGAAATCAGGACGATTTCGTGACCGAGAAGGTCGACACGATCATCGCCACCGTGGCCTTCGGCATGGGGATCGACAAGTCCAACGTGCGGTACGTCATCCACGCGGGCATGCCGAAGTCGCTGGAGCACTACCAGCAGGAAAGCGGCCGCGCTGGGCGCGATGGCCTGGAGGCCGAGTGCTGGCTCTTCTACTCCGGCGGTGACTACGGCGTCTGGAAGAGCATCCTCACGAGTGGCGAGGGCGTCTCGCCCTCGAATCGCGGGCAGGATGCCCATGAGAGTGGCATGGGCTTCCAGCCCATGAATCATCGGCAAGATGCCGATGCCACACCGTCGCGCGATGCGACCGAGATCGCCCTGGCCAAGCTCGCCCGGATGCATCGTTACTGTACGGATGCCGTCTGCCGGCGGCGGACGATCCTGGAGTACTTCGGGCAAGCGTACCCGCAGGACAACTGCGGCACGTGTGACATCTGCCTGGGCGATGTGGACCTGGTGGACGATGGCCTGACCATAGCCCGGAAGATTCTCTCCTGCATTCTGCGCTTGAACCAGCGTTTCGGCGGTGCCTACACGGCCCTGGTCCTGACCGGCTCACGGGACCAGCGCATCCTCGACAACAAGCACGATACCACTGTGAAGACCTATGGCAAACTCAAAGAGTATGACCAACGCACCGTCCACAACTGGATCGAGCAACTGGCGGGGCAGGGCTTCATCGAGAAGACCGGCGAGTACAACGTCCTGTCCGTCACGGAGAAGGGCTGGCGCGTGATCCGTGAGGAAGTCACGCCACGCCTGCTCAAGCCGGCGGAGAAAGCCGAGAAACACGAACGCAAGGCCAAGGTGGCGGCCCAGTCCTGGGAAGGCGTCGACAAGGGGCTGTTCGAGGCGCTGCGCCGGCTGCGGACCGCGCTCGCGAGCGAGCGGCACGTCCCGGCCTACATCATCTTCGGCGATGCGGCCCTGCGGGACATGGCGCGTCGTCGGCCTTCGACACTCCAACGCTTCCTCAACGTCCGCGGCGTCGGCGAGGCCAAATGCGAGCAGTACGGCCGCATCATGATCGAGAAGATCCGCGCCTACTGCCTCGAACACGCCCTCGAAATGGACCGCTGAGAAACAGTCTCAAATTGTCAAAGAACATGTCACAACTCTTTTCTCTCAAAGCACTTACAGTCGCTCTCGCGTTGCCCATACCGGGAAATTGGCTTTGTTTGTGCGACCAGTCCCGCCGTCGGCCCGGCGGAAGTTTGAAGTGTGAAGTTTGAAGCAAGAAGACGCCAAGGGCTGGCCGGCCGGCTTGCCCAACTTAACACTTGACACTTTACACTCGAAACTCCCTCCGGAATTGGGTTCGTTTCGCACATCTTCCCTCTCCGGCGCCCCGGCCCGCCTGCCGGTCTGGCGGAATTGGGTTCGTTTCGCACATTTTGCCCTCCGCAGGCCGGAGGCGGTAGGCCGCAGCGCAGGCGTCCCGCCGCAGGTTTGTCCCCAATCCGCAATCGAGAAATTGGCTTTGTTTCGCACTTCAATCTTCACACGTCACACTTCAAACCTCTCCCTGATTGGCTTTGTTTGTACACCCGCCTACCGGCCACTGACTACCGGCTGCCGCCTGCCGTCTCTTAGCTTTCTCGATGGCTCTGTTATGAGGTCATTTCACCATAATAAGACGCTTCTCGGCACTCGCCTGTTGACGCAAAAAGGCAAATCTCGCAGAAATTTTCACCGCCGGGGCCCCTCAGCCCGGAGGGCGAAAGACAATAGCCCAGGGATTCATCCCTGGGCAACAAGGGCAAGAAACGAAGCAAGTCCCGCCAGGGACGAAAGAACACCTCCGGCGTGTCCCCGGAATTCCCGGTCATCCTTACGTCCTGTGCAGCCTTTCTCTCTTGCCTGTCTCGCCCGCTCTGGGCATAATCTTCACCTGAGAGACACTCCCGGTAAAGCTGCGACAATGTGATTGGCGATTCTCGTAGGCCGGACAGGTTCAATCCGGTCGGAAAGAACGGGAGGGCGGCACGAGTCTGAGCGCCGAAAAAATGCGACAAGCGAAGACCATCGTAAGTGGCTGTCCCCGTCAGGCGAACGCGGACACTGGGGATTTGTTCGCTTCCGAGACGCCGGGCTCGCGGTACGAGCCGAGGAAAGCGCCACATTTCGAGCCGGAGCGAATTGTGCTTGCCAAAGGCAGCTTGGACGACCCGGAACGGGCCGGGCTCGTGGAGCGGATATGCGCCCTGTATCCCCAGGCGCAGATTACCCGGCGCTTGGACGTGCCGCACAACCGCATTGACGTGATGGGAACGAACCTTCTGAGGCAGCACTACGAAGGCAAGAAGACCCTGCTTTTCGGGGTGCACCAGAGCGCGCTACGCTACAGCGACGAAGGGAGCAACGCGTGCCCGAATTATTGGCAGTTCTCCCCCTATGGTTTCTGCCCGTATGACTGTCAGTACTGCTATCTGGCGGGCACGCCCGGCGTGAAGTATTCTCCGATGGTCAAGGTCTTTGTAAATCTGCCGGACATTCTTGCGCAAATAGAGAGCGTCGCGTCCCGCTTCACACAGCCGACCGCCGCCTATCTGGGGAAACTCCAAGATGGGCTGGCTCTCGATTCTTTGACGGGTTATTCCCGGGTGATGGTGCCATTCTTTGCCCGGCAGTTGCACGCGCGATTGATCCTGCTGACGAAGAGCGCCAACATCGATAATCTGTTGGGTCTCGACCACGGTGGCCATACGGTCCTTTCCTGGAGTCTTAATCCTTCGGAAATCTCCGCTGGCTTTGAACGAAACGTTTCCTCGCCTGCCGAGAGAGTGACGGCCATGGAGAAGTGCGCCCAGGCGGGCTACATTGTGCGCGCGGTGCTCATGCCGATTATCCCCGTTCCGGGGTGGCAAGATATCTACACGGGATTCTTGGAGAGCCTTCTGCCGGCGGTGCCATTGCAGCGGATCACGCTCGGCCAGATTTGCAGCTATCGGGGAGCATTGACGCTCATGGAGACCAAATTGGGCAAAGAGAATCCGATCTCCCGACGGCTCGACCGGCGAAGATCGGCAGACGGCCGCGTCCGCTTCCCATTGGCTCTGAGGGTCCAGGTCTATCGCTATCTGATTGACTGCATAAGGAGAATCCGACCCGATTTGGACATCGGCCTGTGTCTGGAGGAGCACAGTGTCTTCGGGGCTCTCAAACTGCGGGACGCCGTCGGCCGCTGTAACTGCGTCGTATAGGGCGTGGCATCTGATTCACACCAGCCATGCACGTGAGTCCGTGTGTTTAGTCTTTTGCTATTGGAAGGAGAGCGAAACAAGGGCAAGAAACGGAGCGAATCCCGGCAGGGACGAAAGAACACCTCCCTCGGAATTCCTGCTGGCTCCGACGTCCTGCGCGGCTCGGGCGGGGGGTGCTGATGGCGGGCGCGGGCCGGGCACGTCCGAGGCGGTCGTGCGGGGGAGATTTACCGCTCCGCGCCCATTCGGCTTCGCTCAGGGCAGGCTCTGCGCGGGGACAAGCTTGGGTCAACAGCATGGTGCCAGGGGAAGTCGCCTTGGCCGCCGGGGATGACACGAAGCGTAGAGCGGAAGCCATAGATGATTCCCTGATCCCCGATCCCTTGCCCCCAAGAAGTAGCTGATGGCATCCTCTTCCCTGGCGGGGTGACCGCCGAAATGCTCTTCACATTGGCCACCACAGCCGGAATCCGCGTCCACGTCAAGACCGCCGCATAGGAATGTAAAATGAGTAGAGGTTGCCTTGAGATTCCTTAGCAGAGACAGTCCAACATCCAATTCGAGCCTTTTCTATTTAGGCTGAAGAACTTAAGCCAAACGTTGTCGCCGTATCGACAGCCTCGAGGAATCAGCAATGTGTCAGAATTCTCCGCAACTCGTTTCCTCATCAACATGTCAATTCCCCAAGTGGACGTCCATGGTAGGATTCGTTTTCTAGCTGCGGATGCAAGGTCTTTCTTCTCCAAAGACAGCCACGTGAAATACAGGTGATAAAGCACAGTATAATAGTCTTCATTCTTTTCGCCTGAGAGACCATCAAGTGCGATACAGAGTAGTGGCTCAGCAGATTTAGGATTCCCGTTTCTCCAATGCAGCCAGCCTATCGAGTCTATGACAGCCGGCTTGTCTTGCTGGGCAGGATCTAAACTCGTGCATTGATTAAGAAGCTGTTCGGCACGACGCAAGTCCACGTTGGCCTCCAAATACATCCAAGCAAGACTATTCAACTCACTTGCTTCTGGAACGTGTTGACCTATGTAGGCCTCGAACTTGCCTATATAGGTTAGTAGATCACCGGAACAATCTAGCTCATGATGGTAGTACATGAGAGGATGGCCACGAGCGGCGGGATCTAGTGGACGTAGTGTGCAAGTCATCTTGAGACCAATCTCATGTGCATGCTTCAATCCGCATTCTGAGAGTGTGGCTTTCGCCGGAAGCAGGTTACCTTTGCCATCACAGAGATGCCACGTGAAGGCATCATGAAAAGGCGCGAAGTGCTGTTCTGCAAGGGCGGCAGCAAGTTCACTGCAGGTTGCGTCAGCGTCGAACGAGTATCTCCACTCGCTTTGAAGCCTACGCGAACGAAATACTAATTCCAAGCTTTTTTGTTGTCTTCCACTCGGAACAACCATGGCGAGAAGCCTATTCAAGCTCTCGCATATACGAGGCTGGCCCGTGGGCCCAATTGCCGCCTTGAGAACAACCTGCTCATGGTTCTTCTTCCACCGTCTCAGCTCCTCTGGAGTGTGTTCTTGGGCATTCTTATCAACTAGAGTGTGGTGTGTAGGACATAAGAGGATGAGGTTTTCAAAGTCATGCAATTCTGATGCGTTCTCTTTGCCGCGAGGTCCACGTTCACTCGCGCCAATTATGTGAGCCATTTCTCCGATGATCAGAAGGCGATCTCCAGTTGTCGCACCCTGGACTAGAAGCTCCGAGCAGCCTGGGTAAGCACAAGTGTTGCCTGATAATGCCCACAGGGCTTTCAACGTTGTCGGACTGTAGGTACGTTTACACACGTGGCTTCTCTTTTAGGTAAAGGTGGAGACCAATACCAGTTATTGCCACCGATAAGCGGTAGTTGTGCCTGTTATGTTCCGTGGGAACACCCGCCGTTTGTGGCTGGCCCCGTCATCACCTCAATCGTCGGCTACCCTGGTGATGTCCTCGAGAAGAATGCTACCCCTGGTATCACGTCTACCTGTGACGATCACCTCGTACTCAAATAAGGGCCTGACGATGTCGGCCATCATGCCCAGAGGGACGTTGACCTTGTGTTTTGCGTTATGGGTATCAATCAGGTCGATCCTACCGTGGCGTCTCATCGTTGCGTCCGCAAAACGAAGAATGCCCTGGATTTCGACACGTTCATCTTGGGCGTCTTCCTGCGTATGTCCAGTGGAGGTGTCCCAGTCGCTCCTCATCCGCTCCAAGGGTACCCTTTTTTCTTCACCATCCTTCTGCAAAGTCAATCCAACATGAGATACACGTTTACCATCTGGTGCCATCTGCCTGGTAATACTCACGAAGTTGTCATAGTAGGCCCTATCTGGAATTCGCTCCTTCAAGAGTGCATCTTCCCGCTTATTGAGGAGATCGACACACTCGACGATCTCTGACATAACATCTACAGAAGGGTCACCGAGCCCAAGGCCCGGAAGATACCCGCCAGCAAGTCGGATTGTGAGTGCGAAGCTGGCGGCCCGCGGAACGGAAATATAGATATCGAACTTCTCCGTGACATCCTTTGCTGGACGGCCTGTCTCACGGAACGGCCGATTCAACTTCCTTTCCAGGGTTCTGAAAGATAGCGTCTCGATTTTCTCAACACGTTCCCTGAGCTCGCGGCTTTGAGCAAACCCCAGCCCGACCGTAGGGCCGGATAGGGATAGTTGTAACTCGTTCGGGTTCAGCTTGATGCCTCGAAGGCGCAGATGGCGTTCGAAGGTCACTGTCTCAAGGAGATCCCTGAGTTCTTCAGCTATCTCATCGGGTGGTGATCCTGTCAGAGCAAATGCGATTAGCCTTTCTGCCTCGCGGAACTCCTCGCATTCGATAGCCAGAGAAGCGGCGCTTCGAAACAGGATGGATCGCGTTGGTTCAATTGCCTGGTGATCCTGCAATTTCATGGCGGCTAATCGTTCGTGATGGAAGGCTTCGCTGAAGTACTGGCGTGCTTCTTCGGGACGCCCCAGCCGTCTGGCTCGATCTGCCTTGTCCGCTGCCTCCATCGCGCAATGATGGTTATCCATGATTGTCATCTCTCAGCCACCTTTGCCTTTGGAGCACTGAACTCGACGACAACAACAAACGCAGGCAAGAAGCCATCCGAGCGTTTCGTCTGGTTTAGTTTCATCTTCACGCGGGAGTCGATCACTGCATCCGTGCCACAACGGATTCCGGATACTTCAAGGCGTGCTTTATACTGAAAATAAGGTCCAGGTATGCTCTTCTTTCCGAGCCAGTAGTCAAAGCCCGTTCCTTTCCGCGATCTCTCAACGACCGTCAGATCGGTATTCGCGTCTATGAGCAGGATTGAGATGGCATAGGCGCCATTCTCCGTGGCAACTTCAAGATCGCCATGAGCCCGCCGAATACGGTCACTTACCGGGTCGAACGTGACTCTGTAATCCACCTGGAACTTACCTTTCACACACAGGAGAGCGCTCTCGTGGTGTTTCTGGCTATCCAAAGAGACTGCCGCGGCCTCGGCCATGTATGCACCCGTGATTTCGGTGATGCCTGGCCAATAGGCTTTTGAGAGACTCCTCAGGTCTAGACATGGCGAACACAGGGACTCACACCTACGCATCTGACGCTTTCTCCCAACCAACACTTCGCAGTTCTGCTGAAATTCCGGGGACACTGCAGAACGGCGGTCCGTTAAGGCCCTGCTTGCTCGGCTGCCCCGCGTTTTCAGTTCGGAAGCAGGGATTTGGCGCATGGCCGGCCGCTTAACGGACCGCCATTCGGAACACTATACCTATTTCCTTGTCCCATCGGGGTTTCCATTAGGTCTCCAACTGCTGCACCCATCGAATTCATATCGACCTCTCCACATTCATGCAGCCCGTCTCGGGCTCCAACTCATGCGTCGCAGGTTGATGCGGGGCATTTTCCTGAGAATATTATGGCGGGGACAGGAGCAGGGAACAAGTAAAAAGGGGAGAATTAAAGGAACGCGGTCCATCTTCGAAGGTGGGATGATTCGAGGAGCGAAGGGGGAATGAGGCTTCGCCGGGTCCGTCATTCCCCAGCAGAGGGCAAAGACAGCGTTTATCGCACTTGGGGTACCGGTGGGGGGGCGGCCTCCACATGAAGCATCGCGGCGAGACCGACGAGTTTCCGGAGATCGGCCCATTTCAATTGCTCCCCGCTGGTACCCATAAAGCGCTAAACGCATCAGTTGCGACCGAAGGCCGGGCTGAGGAAACTGGCCCAATCTGTTGAGGAAGACACGAGCCCCCACGGTCTGAATCATCCTACTGCCTATCAGTCTGTTAGTGGCTCCGCCCGTTCGGAGTACCGCCTTTAGGCGGAAAGGAAACCAGTCCAACCCGCGTGAACGCGGTACTCCGAACGGGCGTAAACGCGGTACTCCAAACAGGTCAACGGCGTTCGGTTTTCCCTCGGTGCAGGACCATCACGAGCAGCAGGAGGGCGCCCCAGGTGAATTCCTTGGTGAAGTTGTTGATGTAGGGTCCGGCGAAGGGCTGGAACTGCAGCAGGTTCAGGCCGCTGGACAAGAACTGGAGCGAGAGGACCGCCAGGAGGATACCCCAGACTGTTCCGAAGCCGCCGCGTGGGTCGACACCCGCCAGGATGGCGACGAGGACCGCCTGGAGCAGGTAGGATGTGCCGTAGTCGGCCTTGGCCGAGTTGGTCCGGGCGATGACGATCAGGCCCGCGATGCCTGCGAGTAGCGCGCTGAGGACGTAAGTCTTGACTTGCAGCCGCGGGACATCCAGGCCGGCGAAGACTGCGGCGGTCGGGTTCGTTCCCATCAGGCACAGCCGGATGCCGAAAGCGGTCCGGCTCAGGAGGATCTGGAGCACCCCCGCACAAAGCAGGAACAGGACCAACGGGATAGGGATGTAGAGCAGGGTTCCGTTGCCGAGGGTCTGGAACGCGTCGGGATAGCCTGCCACCGCGTGGCCCTTCGTCAGCACGAAGGCGATCCCCGCGAACAACTGCATCGTTCCGAGCGTCGCGAGGATGGGTGTGATGCGCAGGTAGCCGATCAGCCAGCCGTTCAGGACGCCGCACATGACGCTCACTGCGAGAGCCAGAAGAATGGCCGGCAGAATGTGCGTACTGTTGTCGCCGCTCTGCGCGAGGACCAGGCCGGCGGCCAGTCCGGCGAGGTTCGCGATGCTGACGATCGACAGGTCGATGCCACCGGTGATCAGCGAGACCATGATGGCCAGGGAGAATACGCCCAATTCGGGGAACTGAAAACACATCGACGCGAAGTTGCGATAGGAGAGGAAGCGGCTGCCATTCAGGAGGCCCATCAGGAGGAAAATGGCCAACGCCACGATCAGCAGTCGAAATAGACTGCTTTCCGCCAGTGCGGCGGGCCTCATTCGCAGCGATTCGACCCATTTTTCCTTCGCAGGATTCATCAGCATAAGCCATCTTTGTCAAGGTGATGCGTGGGCTTTTTCGCATTCAAGACCTTGATGGGTGGCAGCGGCAAGCGCAGCTTGCCGATGGCTCCTGCATAGGCGCCAATGCCATCGGCAAGCTCCGAAGAGGGTTCCCAATCGCGATGTATCGCGATTGGGGGCCCAGACTCCGCTTGCCGCTGCCACCCGTCGTTGACGTTGTTCGTCAGCATAATCCAACTCCGTGAATTCGTCGCCCACTGGTCCGTGCCGTGATCCCCGTGCTCACGAGGATCACAAGGCCGGTCACGACCTTCTGCCAGTAGGAGGGGATGTCGAGCAGGATCAGGCTGTTGCTGATCGTCACGATGAGCAGGACACCCAGCACGGTGCCGAGGACCGTGCCCCGGCCGCCGGTGACGCTGGCCCCGCCGAGCACGACGGCCGCGATGACGTTCAACTCCAGGCCCGCGAGGTCGAACGGATTGGCGTTTCGCATCATGCAGGCGTGCACGAGGCCCGCCACGCCGGAGAGCAGTCCCACGAGACCGTAGATGAAAAGCTGCTGCCGGCGAATCCGGAAGCCGGCCCGCTCGGCGGCCACGGGACTGCCTCCCATCGCGTAGATGCCTCTGCCCAGCATCGTGCGCTGCAGCAGAAAGCCGACGAGCACGGCCGCCAGAACGAACAGGACAAAAGAAGCGGATAATCCAACCGGCGTCCCGCCGGCAGCGGTCCTCTCCCACAGAGTCAGCTTGGAGAAGCGGACCATGCCCTCGGGCAAGTTGTTGACAATCGTCGTGCCGATAAAGGCCAGGAGCAAGCCGCGAAAGAGGCTTGCCGAACCGAGCGTCACGATCAGCGTAGGCAGCCGGAAGAACGCGATGAAAAGAGTGTTGAACAGGCCCAGCGACAGGCCGATCGCGCCGGCCAGCAAGAACGCCAGCGCTGCCGAGCCCTGGAAGCCCAGGGCGAGAAGGACCTTGCTCGTGACGTACATGCTGAAAGCGCCCACGGCGGCGAAGGACACGTCGATCCCGCCGGAGACCAGGACGACGAGGACGCCGAGGGCGAAGAGTCCCATTACGGTGCTGCTCTTGCACAGATCAAAGATGTTCGCGAGGCTCCAGAAGGCCGGATTGACCAGTCCGATGCCGACGCCCAGCGTGAGCGTGAGCAGGGCCAGCCAAACCTCTTGTTTTCGCAGCAATCTTCGCATATCGGCTCTCGCCTGACTACTCCAATCTGCCCAGTTCGGCGGCCAACCTGTCTTCGTCGCAGCCGTCGGCCGGGACGTCCTTGACGATTCGGCCCCGGTGCATCACCAGGATGCGGTGACACACCTCGACCAACTCCGGCAGGTCATCCGAGATCAGGAGCACCGCCATCCCTTTTCGGGCCTGCTCCCGGATCTTCTCGTGCACCTCGGACTTCGCGCCCACATCGATCCCGACCGTGGGGCCGTTGAGGATCAGGATCTTCGCCTGGGTGGCCAGCCAACGGCCGAGGACCACCTTCTGCTGGTTGCCACCGGACAGATTCGCGACCGGCATCCGGGCCGAGGCTGCCTGAATTCTGAGGTCGGCTATCCACTGACCGACCATGCGCCGCAGGAGCGCGGGCCTGATCCAGCCCGCAGGACCCGCCAGGGATGACAGACTGGAGATAGCGATGTTCCGCTCAATCGACTGTTCCGCGAAGATGCCTTCTGTGAGTCGATCCTCAGGCACATAAGCGATCCCGGCTCGGACCGCATCCTGAACCGTCCGCATCCGGATGGCCTGTCCGCCCATCTCGATGCGGCCGGAATCTGCCGGCTCCAGGCCGAACAGCGACCGGGCCAGTTCCGTCCGGCCCGAGCCCAGCAGGCCCGTGACGCCGAGGATCTCGCCGGCACGGACTTCGAAGCTGATGTGCTCGAACGCGTCCCTGCGCGTAAGGTCTGTCACCTTGAGCACGGCATCAGCCACGCTCGTGATAGCCTCCGAGGCTGTTGGAGAAGCTGGCTCGTCGTGGCATGGGCTTGGGGTCCCCAACGCAGAATTTCGCGTTGGGGGTTCCCTTCCAGCCCATGAATCATCGGCAGGATGCCGATGCCACAAAGCCTCACGGGCAGGATGCCCGTGCCACTTCTCAGACACCTCCTCTGACGGTCGGTCCGGAAGCGGTCGGCCGGTCATGTGGCGGACCAGGTCGCCGTGCGTGAATTGCGATACCTCGCCTTCGGCCACCTTCTGCCCGTTGCGGAGCACGGTAATCGTGTCACTGATTTCCAACACCTCTTGGAGCTTGTGGCCGACGAACAGGATCGCCAGGCCTCGGTGCTTCAGTTCCTGGACGATCTCAAACAGCGTGCGCACTTCTTTGTGCGTGAGGGCCGTTGTCGGCTCATCCATGATGAGCACTTTGGCGTTCTGGAGCAGGGCTTTGGCAATGGCGACAAGCTGCTTGTCCGCGACCGAGAGCTCCCCGACGGTCTTTCCGAGGTCGAGGTCACGGCCGAGCTTCTCCATCGCCTCGGTGGCGATGCGACGGACCCTTCGCCAGTTCACCAGCCGGACGCCGCGCTCCAGCTCGGTATTGAGGGCCAGGTTCTCTGCCACGGCGAGGTTGGGGAAGAGAGAGAAATCCTGGTAGATGACCTGGATACCCTGTCGGATGGCTTCGATCGGCTCCAGGTGTGCGAACGGCCTGCCGCCAACAGTGATCGTGCCGGTATCCGGCCGCAGCGCTCCGGCGATGATCTTGATGAGGGTTGATTTGCCGCTGCCGTTAACGCCCACGAGGCAGCGAATCTCGCCTTGACGGAGGGCCAGGGACACGTCCCGCAGCGCTGCCACTCCTCCGAAGGATTTGCTGATGTGATTGGCTGCAACATACTCTTGCGCCATGTAGGTTCCCAAGAACTGAAAGGTCGGGTGCCATGTCTACGCTCGCGTAGACATGCTTCTGTGGGTCCAACATGCTTACGCAAGTGTAAGCATGGCACCCTGGGTCCCTTCGCAGGGTGACGGAGGACAGGTCAGAAGTTGTAGGCGTCCATGTTCTCTTTCGTTACGTCCACCCAAGCCGAGCCGTAGAAGAGGTTGGGCTTCTCCGGGTCCTGGTGGAGTTGATGGTAGCCCGGGACGCCCAGGTCCGTGCCGTTGGCCGGCTTCTTGCCTTCCAGCAGCATCACGGCGATCTTGTTCATCACGTAGCCGGCGTCGGCCGGGTCCCACAGGCTGATCAGCTTCGTGCCGCCGCTGGTGAGATACTGGCGGCACTGGGAGACGAGCCCGGTGCCGACGACAGCCAGCTTGTTCTGGAGACCCTTTTCCTCCACGGCCAAGCCCGCTCCGGCGGCGGTCGTCGAGGCGCTGCCCTGAATGCCGCGCAGTTCGGGATACGCTTTGATCAGCTCCTTCGTCTTCTCGTACGCGGTATTCTGGTTGTCGTATTCCTCGATCCGCTCGGTCACGAGCTCCATTTTCGGGTACTTTTCCTTCTGCCGGGCAATGGCGCCGTCGATCCATTCGTTGTGAGACTTCGACGTCAGGCTCCCGACGAAAACGGCGTACTGGCCCTGCTCGTTCATGTGGCGGGCCAGATGGTCCATGAGGTGCGCCCCGTAGGCGAAGTTGTCGAACGCCTCAATGATCGCATCGGCGTTGACCTGATTGGAGGCTTCGTGGGACACGACGACGATGCCCCGGCTGCGTGCCTTGCGCAGGACCGGCTCGATGGCCTCGACCGAGAACGGCACGACACAGATCGCATCGACGCCTTGGGCGATCACGTCTTCAATGATCTGGACCTGTAAGGCGGCGTCGGCCTGCGATGGGCCCAGCAGAAAGCACTTGTTCCCGGTCTCGTCCCCGAACTTCTTGACGCCCGATCGCATCCGCTCGAACCAGGCAATGCCATCCAGCTTGACGATCGTCGCGATGGTGTACGGCCGTTTGCCCGAGGACGCACGCGGCTTGCCCTTCCCGCAGGACAGGGAGAGCAGGGCCAGCGTCGCCAGCACCAGGACCAGGATCGAAACTCTCTTTTCCATTTACTATTTACAACTTACTATTTAGTATTTGGCAGGCCCCAAAATTGTAAATCGTAAATAGTAAATCGTCAATCACCGTGCGATCTGGTAACAGAGAAGCAACGGTCGGCAGGGAGGTGTCTTCATGGTGCAGCACAATCGAAACCGACGGCTTTGCGTGGTAGTGGTGGTGTTCAGCTTGGTTATTATCGGAACTGCCCGTGCGGAGCCGGTGAGTTTCACCAGGATTGTGCTCGATAAGACATTCCGCTCGGAAGGTGTCGCCGTGGGGGATGTCAACCACGATGGGAAGCTCGACATCCTGGCCGGGGAGGTCTGGTACGAAGCGCCGGACTGGAAGATGCACGAGCTATTGCCAGCGGGCAAGTATGACGGCAACACCGGCTACAGCAAGACCTTTGCCAACTTCGCCTGCGATGTCAACGGCGACGGCTGGATCGATTCCGTGATCACGACGATGATGGGCGAGCCGTCCCTGTGGTACGAGAACCCGCAGAATAAGCCGGGCTACTGGAAGGTTCACACCGGCACCCCCAGTGCGTGCAATGAGACGCCGGTGTTTGCCGACCTGCTTGGCAACGGCAAGCCCGTGGCCCTCTGGGGCGTCCAGCCCGAAGGGTACATCGCCTGGTTCAGTCTCCCGAAGGATTCGTCCAAGCTGTGGGACATGCACATCATCGCCGGACCGAAAGCCCCCGGCAGCGAGCGCTACGATCACGGCCTCGGCGTGGGCGATCTCAACGGCGATGGCCGCAACGATGTCCTGATCACGCAAGGCTGGTGGGAGGCTCCGGCGGACCGGACCCAGGAAAACTGGAAGTTTCACCGGGCGGATTTCCGTCCGGACTGTGCGGACATGGTCGTCTACGACATCGACGGCGATGGCGACAACGATGTCATCACCAGCTCGGCCCACAACTATGGCATTTGGTGGTTCGAGCAATTGCCCGGCGAGAGGTTCGAGAAGCACGAAATCTGCAAGACGTTCTCCCAGACCCATGCGATTCGACTGGCGGACATCAATCGCGATGGGATCATGGACTTCGTCACGGGTAAACGCTACTTCGCTCACAATGGCAAGGACCCCGGTGCGTTCGAGCCGACCCTGCTGGTCTGGTTCGAGATTCAGCGGCCCGAGAAGGGCCAGGTCAAATTCGTCCAGCACACGATCGACGAGAATTCCGGCATTGGGACCCAGTTCGAGGTCGTAGACATCAACGGCGATGGCAGACTGGATATTGTCACGGCCAACAAGAAGGGCGTGCACCTGTTCCTGCAAGTTCGTAGTGTGCCCGTAAGGGCAGATCAAGAAACGCCTGACGGCGTCACTACAAACGCGCTCTTCGACGGCACGACCCTCGATGGCTGGGAAGGCAGCCCCGACTTTTTTCACGTCCGGGATGGCGCGATCGTCGCGGGCAGTCTCAGCAAGCCCACGCCGCGCAACGAGTTCCTCTGCACGAAGAAGCCTTACGGGGATTTCGAGTTGCGTCTGAAGGTGAAGCTGCTCGGCGACCCCAAGACGGCCAACGCGGGCGTCCAGATTCGCAGCCGGCGCATCCCCAACCACAACGAGATGATCGGTTACCAGGCGGATATGGGGCAGCAGTACTGGGGCTGTCTGTACGATGAGTCCCGGCGGAACAAGGTCTTGGCCCAGCCGGATGCTGCCGAATTACGGAAGGTGTTGAAGGTCGGCGACTGGAATGAGTACGTCATTCGGTGCGTCGGGCCGCGCATCCAACTGTGGCTCAATGGCTACCAGACCGTCGATTACACCGAGCCGGACAAGTCCATCGAGCAGACCGGCCTGATCGCCGTGCAGATTCACGCGGGACCGCCTGCGGAAGCCTGGTACAAGGACATTGCGATACGAACAATTGGGGCATCGAACTGAGAGGGAGTTGTGCTGTGCAATCGATCTGGTGTGCGGCAATGCGCATCGTAAGGCCGGTTGGATGATTTGGCAGAGCCTCGACGCGGATTCGCCCTATGTTGATGCCGTGGTGCACGGCGATGGCTTGACCTCGTTACAGTATCGCAAGGTGCAGGGCGGTCCGACGGAGGAGATTCCGTCTCCCCTCAAGGCACCGGCCGCGATCCAACTGGAGCGTCACGGCGATGTCTTTACGATGTCCGTGTCCCGCGAGGGAAAGGCCTTTCAGCCGGTCGGGTCGCTCTCGGTGGTGCTGAAGGACCCGGTCTATGCCGGGCTGATTGTCTGCTCGCACGATGATGCTGTCACGGAAACGGCCATTCTCTCGAACGTGGACTTCCAGTCGCTCGGCCAGGTACAGACGAAGGAGCGGGTTGTCGAGAGCACGCTCGAAGTCATCTCCGTACCGACGGGCGAGCGACGAATTGTCTACCGTGCGAAGCGGCATTTCGAGGCGCCGAACTGGGCGCCGGACGGCCGTTATCTCCTGTTCAACGGCAGCGGCCGGCTCTGCACGATCCCGGTTGCCGGCGGTGAACCGAAGCTGCTGGCCACGGGCGTGGCTACTCGATGCAACAACGATCACGGCTTATCGGCCGACGGTAAATGGCTGGCGATCAGCGATCAACATGATGGGCCCTCGCGCATCTACGTGCTCCCGAGCACCGGTGGGACGCCGCGCCTGGTCACGCCCCTGGGACCCTCCTACTGGCACGGCTGGTCGCCCGATGGACGCACACTCGCTTACTGTGCCGAGCGATCCGGCAACTACGATGTCTACACGATCCCCGTGGAAGGCGGTCCGGAGCGGCGATTGACGACGGCCGAAGGTTTGGACGATGGCCCGGAATATTCGCCGGACGGTAAGTACATCTATTTCAACTCCGAGCGTACCGGCCTGATGAAGATCTGGTGGATGAAGGCCGACGGTTCCGACCAGGAGCAAGTGACGCTCGACCCGGACTATGCCGACTGGTTCGCGCACCCTTCGCCTGATGGCAAGACCCTTCTCTTTCTCTCCTACAGCAAGGACGTCAAAGGCCATCCGGCGAATCAGGACATCGCCTTGAGGGTCATGCCGGCGACCGGCGGCAAACCCAGAGTGTTGGCCCGCTTGTTCGGCGGCCAGGGCACGATGAACGTTCCCTCCTGGTCGCCCGACAGCCGGTCCGCCGCCTTCGTCAGCTATCGGCTGGTGGCACCCTAGCGAACAGGACTCCGAACGGAGGAAACGAGCCTCGCAACCGCCATACGATGACACGTGTGTGGCGCCTGCCAGACCAGCATGATCGGAGTACTGCAAGCTATCGTGTCTTGGCAAGTTCCTTCGCCTTGGGTCTCGGTCTGACCCGGTGGCCCACGCCGTGTTTGTCAAAAGTCCAATCCTCCGGGAAGTTGAGATAGGTGTACGGACCGTGGAGCTCGACGGCCTTGCGGTCGCGGGCCTTGGCCGCCTCGATCTCGACCTCGTCCTCAAACCGACCGAGATAGTAACGCCTCCCCCGGCATGCGATCTTCGGCTCCCATTTGCCCACGTGGTTCGTGCAGAAAAGCGGGGTGGTCTACTGACTGCCGAACACCGCGTTCCTCCTGGCGTGCTTCGTTCACGCCCGGCATGATAGTTCTCAGTGGGCCATCTTCGATGGAGCTGCGACGCATTGGAGGAAGCCCTTCAGGAGCAGAGCAGACAGGATGACGTCGAGAGGAGTGACGTGGCCGGCCGGAGTCCGAGGGGGGAGGAAAAACCGGATGGAACGAGGATAAAGTGGGTGAATGTCCCCGGTTGTCCCAGGGCGAATGCAAGGTCGCTTGGCGGATCGCAGTTATGTCATTGCGAGGAGCGCAGCGACGAAGCAATCTCAATCCCTGGGCTGGGAGATTGCTTCGCTACGCTCGCAATGACATGCAGGACGGCGCTGGTGAAGGACTTTGCGTTTGCCCTGCCGGTTGTCCCCATAGGGCTTGCCCGAACCGTGCAATTCGGGTATCATGGACGCTGCCCATTTTGACACGAACATAGGGCGACGAAGGCCAGTACAGTAGCCTGGAATCAAGGGGCTATCGCGGTTATCGGGACCGCGCACCCGTGGAACCGTTGGAGTTGTGGAGAATATCGATGACCCTTTCCAAGAACGCTATCTTGACCCTTATCGTCGTGGCCGGTCTGGCGGCGGGAACCGCCCTCGTAGCAGGATACGCGGACAAGCCAAGTCCCAGTCCCAGTCCGCAGGGAGCCTGCCAGATTCCGTGCGACGATTGTCCGCTGCAGGGCACCGACGCCTGCTGCAAGGCCCAGACGCCCGGCTGCGGTGCCTGCGCCAAGGCGTGCGCAAGCCCTTGCTCCGAAACAACTTGTGAGAGTCCATCCGCCGGTTGTTGCCCGCAGAAGGCCCCGGCGGCTCCTTGTGCCGAATCCGGTTGTGGGGGCTGTCCGATGGGAGGATGCCCGCGCGCGGAGTAGCTGTTTTGGAGTCCCGCGTCTACTGCACACCTGTCGGCCTTCGCGCTGACGTGCGGCGTTCGCTCGTCCCTCGTCACCTTTTGCTTGCCTTCCTCCACCGTGTCGGCCACCTATTTTCCGATCGGCTGGAACCGGATTTCTATTACCGATTGAACAGGGCGCGGTCCAGGACGGTGGTGCGGATGAAGTCGGCGAGGCCTTTGAAGCCGGCCTTGGCGGCAGCGGTGGCGATCATGGCCTTCTCTTCGTGAGTGAGACGGATGTTGACCTGGGTGGTTCGCTTCCTGAAGGCGGCGGGCTGGGGCGGGGTTTGGCCGGCTTCGAGCATCGCGGCGACGGCTACGCTCAATGCCTCCTGCGTGACCTTGTAGCACTTTTCCGGTGTGTCACCGTCGGCAAAAACGGTTGGGAGTTCGACGGAGGAGCCGACGTAGCCGAGGCGCGCGCTCATCTCGATGGTCAGCTTGTAGCCGTGGGCGATCTCGCGGGCCTTTTGCAGAAACGCCGGGCGGAACGGCTCGGCCGGATCAGTCACCCTTTTCCCATTCCCGGAAGAATGCTTCGATCTTGTCAACATATTCCACACTCACCTTCTGGCCGTGAACGGAGATGAGGAAAGGCAATTCGCCTTTCTTCATGAACACCCGATACGGCTCCCAGATCTTCCGCAATCTCCAGCCCCGGGACTCAAAGAGCTCCAGGACCTCGGCAAACGGCACCAATTCAGCCATGGCGCAGCCTCCCTATTTTGATGTTCTGCCAACCATAACAACCGGTCTTGACCTCTGCAACAGCAGAAGCCAGACCTCAGCCACTCCTTTGGCAAACACCAGGAGACTCCCCGGCTGAACCGATCAGCCCTCCTGATAGGTTCTTCAGAACCTTTACTTGGAGTATAGCCTACAATATACGCATGTCAAGCATTTTTCTCTCGGGTGCGGAAAGAATTTTTGGGGCTGTTGAAGGCGGAAACCCATCACGGCGACGGATCCCCACGCCGCCCGCGTTACCGTCTGTGGGCGCGGACGTAGGCGCGAAGTTCGCGGGGCTGGAGGGCGGCTGGATTCAGGAGATGATGGCCGGTGTGATGGAGTGCCTTGCCGGCCCGGCCGGACGACGCGGTCGCCGGCACAGGGGTTGGGACGTGAACTGAGGGAGGTGGAGTCTTGGATGTTGTAACGCCGGATTTTGCGTGGAGCGGCGTTGACGGATCGGCCCACTTGCCATATTATAGGACTGCGGGTTGCTCATTACGGCGTCGGCGTGTGTCTATTGCTTGTGCTTCGAGGAGGCTGGACAAGAGACTTGGAGCGGCTCCAGGGTCCGGTCGATATCACCTCTCGGAGGGTGAGCGTGCGTTCGCAGGGAAGGACGAGAGAGGCCCCAAACGCGACGAGCCGCGTGGGGAACCCAACAGAATCGGAGATTTGGTCGTGGATAATTCCGGTGGGAGGAAGTCGCTTGTCGTCATCACTATCATAGCATTGTTGTTCATCGCTTCGGGGCTCTTCGCCGGACCGGTCGATCTGTCGCAAGTGCAGAAGGTCACGGATGCCTTTCTGAAGGCCAAGACCGTGCAGCCGGGGGTGGGGGCGAAACCGTCCACCATCGCGGCCCAGGGATTCGCTGTTGATGCCAGACTGTCGGCCGGCGGCCTGCGGGAGATTCGCGGCGACGATGGGACGCTCCTGGCGTACATTGCCGACCTGGAGCCGCGCGGTTTCATCGCGCTGGCGGCGGACCGGGACATTGCCCCGGTCATCGCGTACTCGTTCCAGAGCTCGTTCCCCAGCGGAGATGACAAGAGGAATCCTCTGTACCGGATGCTGCGGGAGGACCTGAGACTTCGGGCCAAGGCCCTAGTGGAGCATCCGGAGATCAAGACGCCCGAGGCCGGCAAGCTGTGGGATCTCTATGCCGCCGGGCCGACGCGTCGGGCCGACGACGGCACGTTTCAGCAGTGGCCCCCGGCGGGCAGCTCCTCGACCGGCGGCTGGCTGGAGACCGCCTGGGACCAGAGCGAGCCCTACAACAAGTTCTGCCCCTCCGACTCGGTGGATGGCGCCCGGTCGTACGTGGGTTGTGCCGCGACCGCCCTCGCCCAGGTCCTGAACTATCATCGCCTATGCAACGCCACGTTCGGCCCGGACGACGCGTACACGATGTACGGCGGCATGCGGATGGACGCGGACAGCACCCTTTACGATTTCCCCTCGTTTGAGGCTCTGAACAGCTACGTCGGAGCCGTCCAATCCGCCTTCAATGCGGGCGCCGATCTGAACGACGTGGAGGCAGCGGTCCTGAGCTTCGCCTGCGGCGTGGCGGTGCACATGGACTATTCCAGCGAGGGTTCCGGCGCCTCGGCCACGAATATGCAGGACGCGCTGCTCAATAAGTTCGGCTTCTACGCCACGGACCTGTTCGGAGGACTGTCCGCGGAGACGTATCTGGTCCTGCAGGAGAACCTGATCAATCGGCTGCCGGCGCTGGTGTGCCTCGGTCCGGCGGACGACTTCGGCGGACACGTGATCGTCTGCGATGGCTACAATACGGACCAGGAATATCATTTGAACTATGGCTGGGGTACTCTTCGGCCGCAGAAGATGACGGAGGTCTGGTATCGCCTGCCCCAGGGCCTCTATCCCGCCGACTATGTGATCACGGAGCCCATGCTGAACATTCAGCCGCAGGAGCCGGCGCTCAAGGTCACCCCTGGCTCTCTGGACTTCTACGGCGCCCCGGGGCAGGAGTCCCAGCCGCAGTCTCTGCGGATCCAGGCGAGTGCCGGGGCGTTGCAGGTGAAGGCGATCTCCTGCCCGGAAGGCTTCGTCCTGAGCAATGGTGACGAATTCTCCGACCGCCTTGGCCCGTTTCCCATCCCGCGTCCGAAGCAGACAGCGGCCGTTCAGGTGAAATTTCGTCCCCAGCGGGCCGGCGGCTACTATGGAACGCTGGCGATCCAGTACAACGACGGGAACGTCCGGTACGTAGTTCTCCGGGGCTGGTCTTTCGACGGCGGGACGCCGGTTGCGGCGGGCAGCGTGTCCGGGACCTGGTCGCTGGACAAGTCGCCGTACTTCGTAGGCGGCGATCTCCAGGTGCCGGAGAATAGCGAGCTCGTGATCGAGCCCGGCGTCAAGGTCTTCTTTACCGGGTCCTACGGTCTGACGGTTGGCAAAAGAGCCAAGCTGACCGCGAAAGGGACCGCGGCGCAGCCGATCGAGTTCACCGCCTGGAACCGGGACGCCGGCTGGACCGGCCTGCGGTTCATCAATTCCGGCAGCGATGATGTGCTCAGCTACTGCTTGCTCACGTGGGCCAAAAAGACCCGTGGCCTTCTGCCGACCGCGGCCAGCGGCGCCAGCGCGGCCGACGAGGCGGATAGCCGGGGCGGGGCGATCTACTGCGACACTTCGGACCTGACCATTGAAAACTGCCGGATCATGAACAATGTGGGGGACTGCGGCGGAGCCCTCTACTGCGTGGATAGTTTCCCCGTGCTCAGCAACACGCTGATTGCGAACAACTCCTCAGAGGCGGGCGCGCCCCGCTGCGGCGGCCTATGCACCTACCGATACGGGATAGCGGAGCTGCGCAACTGCACGATCGTCAACAACTTCCCCGGCGGGATCTTTGCGGCTTCCTGGGATGGGATGAACGTGACCAACACGATCGTCTGGGGCAACGACACGTACCAGATCGAGACGAAGGAATCCGCGCCCACGGTGACGTTCTGTGATGTGCAGGGGGGCTACCTGGGCGAGGGCAACCGCAGTGCCGACCCCTGTTTCTTCAGCCCGAGTCCGGGCGCGGGCATCGAATACGATGGATCGGCCGCCAATTGGGCGCTGCAAAGCGGCTCGCCGGGCCTCAATGCCGGGACGGAGGTCCAGGATCTCCCCGCCTTGGACATCGTTGGGGCTGCTCGGACCAATAGCGGCGTGCTCGATCTGGGCGCCTATGAGAACCAATCGGACCTGCCTTTGCTGACGATCGCGCCATCGGTGACGGCCGACGCGGGTTTCACAAAGCTCAACACCAGCGGGACCATCCAGTTGGATATCACGAACACCGGCAAGCAGGATTTCACCATCCAGAGCGTGAGCATTGCCGATGGCGACAAGATCTTCTCTCTGGCGACGCCGGTTTCGAACCAGGTGCTGGCGCCGGGTGACTCGGTCCCTGTCGAGATCACCTTCGTTCCGACACGCGAGGTGGTCTACAAAGGCAAGCTGGACATCCGTTCGACCGCCAGCAACGGCGCACATGTGCAAGTCGCCCTCAGGGGCGTGGGAATCCTGGGCACCGTGGTTCCCGCGGGATCGGTCAGCGGCACTTGGAAGAAGGCATCCAGTCCGTACGTCGTCACGGGCGACCTCAGAATCCCCCGGGGCAAGACCTTGACGATTGAGCCGGGCGTCACGGTCAAATTCGCGGGCCATTTCGGGTTGACCGTGGGTTACCGAGGGACCTTGCGGGCGGCCGGCACGGAACAAGACCCCATCGTCTTCACCGCTCTCGACAAGGGCGAAGGATGGTACGGGATTCGTCTGATCAACAGTGCCGCCGACGACATCCTGCAATGGTGCACGCTGGAGTATGCGCGGAAGCCCCGCACCGGCGGCGGCAGCATTGCCAACCTGTTTGGCGGGGCGATTCTCTGCTACGGGTCCTGGGAGGACGATCCCGGCTTTCCGATGCCGTCCAGTCCCAAGATCGATTCCTGTCTGATCGCCCACAACTCCGCCCGCACGGGCGGCGCCATCGCGTGCATCGAAAGCTCCGAGGCCGCCATCACGAGAAATACGATCCTCGACAACGCGGCGGATTACGACGGGGCCGGCCTGGCCCTGTACTACTCCATGTGCACGATCTCCAATAACGTGATTGCCCGCAACTCCGCCCTGGTGGGCGGGGCGATCATGAACATCGCCAGCGGCTCCTCGATCACGAATAACACGATCGTCTACAACCGGCCGGGCGCTCTGTACCTGGAGCCCATGGCTTCGGACCTCTTCGGGGATCCCCAGACCGCACTGATCGCCAACAACATCATCTGGCACAACGAGGTCTACATGCAGGACAATGTAGGTCCGGACGAATACACGATTCACTTCAACGATATCCAGGGCGGCTGGGAAGGCGAGGGCAATATCGACAAGGACCCCGTCTTCGCCAATCCGGACGCCGATGACTACCACCTCCAATCGCAGGCGGGCCGGTGGGACCCGATCGGTAAAGCCTGGGTCACGGACCCTGTGACCAGCCCCTGCATCGACGCCGGTGACCCCACCTCGGAGGTTGACCAAGAGCCGGCGCCCAACGGCCAGCGGGTGGACATGGGTGCCTACGGCGGGACGGAACAGGCGAGCAAATCGCCTGGTCAGTAGAGGCCCGGCCGCGAGTCAAGAGAAGTGTGATTTCTGATTTGTGATTTTTGATTTCTCAATCAACAATCAACCATCACACTTCACACTTACAATGCCTGTACGACGGCGTGGCTCCCCCATATAATATGGTCGCCAACGTGGCGTGGGATTGACGGCAGAGCATTACAGGGGCAAGGCATGGAACCTCTGATTATCGTCGGCGTGATCGCCGTAGTCGTGATTCTGGCGATCCTGAGCTTCCTCAGTGCGCGGAAGCGGCGACAGGCCATGATGGAACTGGCGGCGCGGCTGGGCCTGCGATTCGACCCACAGAAGGATTGGGACTTGGCCGAACGCTACAACTTCCTGAACAAGCTGCGGGCCGGCTCGAATCGGTACGCCCTCAATACGCTTTCCGGCAACTACAAAGGTCATGATGTGACGGCCTTTGACTTCCATTACGAGACCCATTCCAGCGACTCCAAAGGCAATCGCCAGACGCAGCATCATTACTTCTCCTGCTTCACGCTGCACCTGCCCAAGTCGTTTCCGGAACTCGTGATCGCCCGGGAGGGGCTCTTTTCGAAGATCGCCCAGGCCTTCGGATACGACGATATCGATTTTGAATCCCATGAATTCTCCCGCAAGTTCTGCGTACGGTCGCCGGACAAGAAGTTCGCCTATGATGTCTGTAATGCCCGGATGATGGAGTATCTCCTGGCCAACGACGACCTGACCATCGAGATCGACCGCAGCGTGCTGGCGCTCACCTTCAATTCTCGGCTGAAGCTGACCAGCATCGAGCCGAATCTGGACCGGCTTGTGATGCTGCGGTCGCTGATGCCCGACTACCTGTTTTCGGGGAGCACAACATGAATGGAGCCGTCGTGCCGCTGGTTGCCATCGGAGTCATCGTTCTGGTGCCTCTGATCTACGTTGTCGTGACGTACAATACGCTGGTGTCCCTGCGCAACTACATCCACAATGCGTGGGGCAACGTCGATACGGAGCTCAAACGCCGGTACGACCTGATTCCCAACCTGGTGGCGACCGTCAAGGGCTATGCGGCCCACGAGAAGGAGGTCCTCGACCGCGTCACGCAACTGCGCGTCCAGTGCATGGCCAGCCAGGGCCGGCCCGAAGAGCAGGCGGTGGACGAGAACCAGTTGGTGGCGGCCCTGCAGCGGCTGCTGGCGGTGGTGGAGAACTATCCACAACTGAAGGCCGACCAGAATTTCCTGGAATTACAGCGGAAACTGGTCAACACGGAGGACCGCATCCAGGCCGCCCGGCGTTTCTACAACGGGAATGTCCGCGACTATCGGAACAAGTGCCAGACCTTCCCCAGCAGCATCGTGGCGGGCCTGTTCGGCTTCGAAGCTCACGACTACTTCCAGGTGCCGCCGTCCGTGCGTGAGGTGCCGAACGCCCAATTCGGATAACACCACGGTTGCGTGGATTGTCGTGTCAGGCGGTTGCGAGACTCGTTTCGTCAAGCGGTTGCGTCGGGCGTCGCTTCGCCGCTCGACGGTTCACGCAACCGATACGAGCCGCGCAACCGCCAAACGATCCTTTCGAGGGTAGATATGGATAGAGCTGAGACCGTCAGGATTTCCCCCGTGGCGACGAAGTCGTGCCACGAGGCGGTGGCTTTCATCGACCGGGACCTGATCGGGCGGAAAGCGTACGACGCGCGGCATAGTCCGCGCAAACGCGATATCCACGTCTTCCACCGTGGCGATGAGGACCCGCTGCAACGGATGCTCAATGCCATTCAGCCAGGCAGCTACATCCGGCCCCATCGGCATTTCGATCCGCCGAAGTCCGAGTCTTTGATCCTGCTGCAAGGCATGCTGGGTTATGTGTCTTTCAGCGACGACGGTTCGTTGAGTGAGGACGGTCTCCTCTTGCTCGATGCCGACCGGGGCGTCTACGGGTGTGACATCCGGCCGGGGGTCTGGCACACGATCTTTGCTCTCGCGCCGGATACCGTCATCTTCGAAGTCAAGCCGGGACCGTACAGCCCTGCGAATGACAAGGACTTCGCCCCGTGGGCACCGCAGGAATACAGCCCGGAAGCGCCGGCCTTCCTGGCCCAAATCGAGGATGGTTTCCGGCGTCTCTGGGGCCTGCCCTTGCGCTCCTGGAGCCCGCCCGTGACAGACTCCTAATGTCGCACGTCACAAGGCGCGTGGTTGAGATTGCTTCGCTCCGCTCGCAATGACATATGGGACGGGGCTGTTGAGGGTCAGTGCGTCGGTCCTGCAGCGGGATTGCCTTGACATTAGAGGCGATTGCGGAAAGACTGGTGGTTGTCGAAACCGTGTGCACGGCACAAGCTGCTTTCAGGACTTCAGAACGAGGAGACGATCATGAGCAAGACGGGCAAATCGATTTCACGGCGGCAATTCATGCGTGGTTCGGCGGGTGCCCTGGCGGCGCTGGGCGTGGGCGCCGGACGGCTCTTTGCGGCGGGCTCCGACCGGATTCGGGTCGGATTGGTCGGCTGTGGCAGTCGCGGGATGGGGGCCGTGCGGAACTGCGTCGATTCCTCGCCGAACGTCGAGATCGTCGCTCTGGGTGACTTGTTCCAGGACCGGATCGACGCCGGTCTGGCTCTGCTCAAGAAAGACGGCGACAAGGACTGGAGCTCGTCCCAGCCCTGGCAGCACGCGGACCGGGTCAAGGTCACGCCGGACACGTGCTTCACGGGCTTCGACGCCTATCAGAAGGTCATCAATAGTGGTGTGGACCTGGTCCTCTTGGCGACCTCGCCGCACTTTCGTCCCATGCACCTGAGGGCCGCGGTCGCGGCGGACAAGCATGTGTTCATGGAGAAGCCCGTCGCCGTCGATCCGGTGGGGATTCGCTCGGTCATCGAATCGTCCGAATTGGCCCAGCAGAAAAGCCTGGCGATTGTCGCCGGCACGCAACGGCGGCACGACCCCAAGTACGTCGAGGTCATGAAACGCGTCCACAACGGCGATATCGGCGAACTCGTCGCGGGCCAGTGCTACTGGCTGGGGCCCTGCGTGCGCAACTGGGGGTTCTACCACGAGCGACAGCCCTCGTGGACGGACATGGAGACCCAGTGTCGCAACTGGTACTTCTACACGTGGCAGTCGGGCGACCACATCGTCGAGCAGCACGTGCACAACATTGACGTGATCAACTGGGCCATGGGCACGCACCCGGTGACGGCCTTGGGCCTGGGCGGCCGGCAGGTCCGCATCGAGCCCCAGTTCGGCAACATCTATGACCATTTCGCGGTCGAGTTCGAGTACCCCAATGGGGCCCGCATCCTGAGCATGGCCCGGCAGACCCTTGGTTGTGCGGAGCGAGTTGCCGAGCGCATCGTGGGCGCCAAGGGCGTCGCGGTGGAGGGCCTGATCGAGGGCGCCAAGCCATACAAGTACGAAGGCCCGACGCCCAACCCCTACGAACAGGAGCACGCCGACCTGATCGCGAGCATCCGCGCGGGCAAGCCTCTGAACGAAGGCCGGCAGGTGGCCGAGAGCACGATGACGGCCATTCTGGGCCGCATGAGCGTCTATACCGGCCGGGCGATCAAATGGGACTGGGCCCTGAAAGCCTCCAAGCTCGACCTGACCCCGCCCCCGTACAAGTTCGGCGACCTGCCCGTGGCACCAGTGGCCATGCCCGGCAAAACAGCGTTGATCTGAGCGTTCGGAGTACCGCCTTCAGGCGGAAAAGACTGGTCCGACCCGCGTAAACGCGGTACTCCAAACGACCGCGCTTGGCGCGATATCCCTGCCGTCGATAGAATACACTCATGGCCACGAACACGACGAGGCTTTCGGACGAGTTGGAGGCGCGGATCAGGGACGCCTTGGCGCCGCTGCACCCGGAGAAAGTGATTCTTTTCGGCTCCTACGCCTGGGGCCAGCCGACGGAGGACAGCGATATCGATCTCTACGTCGTGACGCAGGATGATTTCCTGCCGGCCACCTGGCGCGAAAAGCGGGAGATCGTCCACGCCGTGTCGAACCGGATTCTGGATCTGAGAACTCGGTACGCCATTGACCTGCTCGTGCATACCAAGCCTATGCATCGGAGATTCGTCGAGACCGATAGTAGCTTCGCCCGACAGATCATGAAAGAGGGGGTCCGGCTGCTATGAAAAGGGCGAGCGGCCAATGGCTGGAATCCGCCGAGATGGATCTCGGCAAGATCGGCTGCGAACAAATCAAGCTAATAGCCGATGCAGGTCACTGAAAGGCTTGTCCACTTGACCTGCCCGACCGGATAAGCTACAATCGCGGGTGACAATTGGAGCGAATCACATGGCGGCAGTGCAAGAGATGATCCGGATGACCTGCTTGTTGCTATCTGAGGAGGATCACCGTGAAATGTCCATACTGCGATGGTGAGATGGTCCCGGGCACAGCGTCTGTGAAAGGCACAGTACTCGGATTTATCACGATCGGCCTGTCCTACCAACACCTGTGGTTTCGCCGACCCGATGGTGGTGGAGACGAAATGATCATTCGCAGCAGGGGCAATAGACCCGGACATCAATGTACACAATGCCGGGCGGTGATCATCCAGGGAGATAGGGGATAACTCAAGCTTACCCGCTTGACCTGCCCGACCGGACAAGCTACAATCGCGGGTGACAGTTGGAGAGAATCACATGGCGGCAGCGCAAGGGGCGGACAGTCTTGGAGACTTGCCAGGCACACATGCGACAGTGGTCGGCCGACGGGCAGCGGGAAATAAATATGGTGTCCCCGGAATTCCATCGATCCCACAGCAGATAAAGATAGCTCACTCGCCTTTGGCGTAGAGGAGGAATACGGGGTTCCGGCGTCGGGGATGAACTCGTTGGGATCTGAGAAGGTTCTCAATATGGCCACACTGAAGAGGCATTACGATGCGTTAGGCAGCTATCTCCATGTCCAGTCGATGAAACAGGTTCGCGCCGGGCAGTCGCTGGATTTCGGCAACATACGATCCCGGTGTGAGGAAATTGCCGCATTTGTTGCGGCAGTTCTCTCATCCCCTGTGTTCAATGTCACACTGGGTAGTTTTGCGACATTGGATTGCATGGAGTGCGGGAAACCAATCCGTAAGCGCATACCCCGCGGACAAGGGGCGGTGCGTGCCGAATGCTACGAGTGCCGCGTCTCATACACTGTTGTCGACAAAGGGAATGGTCAGGTCGAATGGCAACCGCAGCAACACGAAGTTGAATGTGCGAACGGCAATTGTAAGCACAAAATACTCGTCTGGCACCACGAGATGGAAGTCGGGAGATGCTGGAGATGTCCAAGCTGTAACGGCCAGAACACTTTTGCTCTGGGAATTCGTTATGAGGCTGGGCAATAGATAAGAGCCTTCTCATTCAGGCGGACACGGGGGGAAACGGGGTCAACTCTTGACACTTGACGGGTCTGTGTTGACCCCCAAGACATCGTGCATGGTGGCGGCCCGGCGGACCGAGTGAGACTGCTGTGTGCAAAGCTGCTTCTAAACCATCCTCAGTTGCTTCTTTCTTTGCCGCTTGAGTCGTTGTGGGTACGCGGTATAATGGTCAAGCATGAATACGTTTCAAGAGGCTGAAGAACTGCTGCGCGAAATGACCCGGGCGGAGAAGGCACAACTCCTCCAGAGGACCGTGCAGGACTTGGGGGATGCTTTCCCGGGCGTCGAGAGTCGCCCCGATGTCTGTGGGGGTGAGCCGTGCATCGTTCGCACCCGTATCCCTGTTTGGGTCCTGGTTCGTGCCAAACAGATGGGCGTAAACGAAGCCGACCTACTTCGGTCCTATCGGACCTTGCGGGCCGAGGATCTCACGAACGCCTGGGCTTACTTTCGCGCGTATCGCAATGAGATCGAGCAACAAATCCGCGAAAACGAGGAAGCTCAAGTGGCACAGCCACACCATCGGGGAAGGAAGAATTGAGAATGAAGTACCGAGTATTGATAGAGCAGGATGAAGACGGGGTCTTTGTCGCCGAAGTACCTTCTTTGCCTGGTTGCATCTCACAAGGACAAACTCGTTCGGAAGCTCTAGAGAACATCAAAGAAGCCATTGCAGGCTACCTTGACAGCCTGGAAGCTCATGACGAACCGGTTCCGCCTCCGATCTCTGAAGAGATTGTGGAGGTTTCCGCGTGAGTGCGTTGCCTCGAATCTCTGGGCGAGAAGTGGTCCGGGCACTGAAGAAGATTGGCTACGAGCAAGACCGCCAGCGGGGCAGCCACATGATCCTCAGGCAAACAGACTCACCCCACAGACGTGTGACGGTGCCAGATCACAAAGAAATCGCGAAAGGAACTTTGCGGGCCATCATTCGTGAAGTCGGTTTGACGGTTGATGAGTTCAAAGCGCTCGCATAGATCTGCTGCAGGGCAAGGAAGGGACAGCACCGGATCGACAAGACAGCCGCGACGGCATGGGAATCCGCGCCGGTGGTGTTCTTTCTCCCTAGCCCGCATATTTCATCGGGGTCGGCAGACTCCGCTGTGAATCGAATTAAGGACATGGGATAGCTGGATATGGTCGGCCTGCCGTCATCGGCGCACACTACCCCCTTTCCCCCTGGCTCATCCTCG